>Ga0307511_10002349_pt1 | contig 19786 bp, 19 predicted proteins | sample 13_EM_MG_FD_200266 | JGI IMG/M metagenome (GOLD analysis project Ga0307511, IMG submission 200266) | Populus trichocarpa ectomycorrhiza microbial communities from riparian zone in the Pacific Northwest, United States - 13_EM | ecosystem: Host-associated > Plants > Roots > Unclassified | place...
CCCCATGACTCTTTCTCCCCATTCCCCATTCTCCAACCTCTCCTTCGGTACTATGCTACTTGCTGGCTGGCTGTCCGCAAAAACCTAGATTTCCTCCGAGCCCCTTTCCCTTGTCTTTAGTATCTTCGTTAATAAGTCTTTTCCCAGACAATCGCTCTGCATCTGTCTGCGCACATCCGTAAAGGTTGTGTGTTTTCAGGCTGTAGAAGGTAGCTGAGACTTTTCGCATTCGCGTGCAACTTGATCTATTAGGTCGAGCCTGTTCAATTGAAATTGGGACAGGTACGTTGGATCCACTAAACCCTGTAGGGTGTATCTTCTCCGCATCTGCGGCAAAAGTCCTAGGGAGATGCTGGGAACTTGCGGAGAAATTGTTGGGAAAAAATTACTACTGATAAGTAGAAATCGATGGCTCACTTGTAAGTTTAGGGGACGGGGTAGATTATATGTTCCCATTGATGACTATTCTCAAGGTTAACTCCGCTAAACTGTCTCAGAGGTTGAAGATATTTTCTGCATGAATTCCGTAATCCAGGAGATATATTCCCCGTCTGGGTCATTCAGCTTTTTGATGTTTTCAAAAACAAAAGCGCAGTTGCGGCGCTGTAAGTCCCTTGGTAATAATAGCATAAGCAAATGAGGGCAATTGTAATCACATCTGGGCCGATAAGAGTTTTAGGAATACCACCTTCACACATCTTTTTAGGACTTGCCCTCTCTCATGTTCAGCTGCATTAAAAGCACTGTGTTTAGAATCACCTCGAGGGCGAAAACATCTCCGTTGCCGACCGTGCTTAAACGGGCCTAATTAGCAGGTCTCAACAAGCAGCACTCAGGTAACTGCAGAGGGTCCCAGCCGACATGGTCTTTATTCTCCCACTCTTTACGAGAAGTTGAGGCGGTCCTAGTTCCTTATATAGCCATACAGACGAGTAGCTTGTTGGTACAAGGTCAGAGATTTCCCGAATGAGACAAATACCGCTTTCCGCTCCTTTTGCCTTTTCGGGATGCTCGAAGTCACGCTCTGTAGATCTCAAATGAGCAAGTATGCTGTGGGTTGTAATTCGCGGGTATAGTCTCGTAGCATAAAGTAAGATCCTGTATGGCCAGTCCCTGAGGTTGAGGACCCAATGCGGCTACATTACTGCAAAATATGTATAGAAAGTCGTTGCGAATTTGAACCGTGGCAATACCGAAAGCCAATAATCAGACATAACAGTAAATCAAAAGGCGTTTTGGAAAATGTTCAACGTAGAGAGGTTCATACTTTTAACTCGGCCTTACCTGAACCCAGTCGGGCTTCCGACTGGCCCCGCATGCGGCTACATATGAGTATCTGAGTATATATAAAAATAAAAGAATGTGTAGGAGGATCACAGCCGGGGGGGGCATCTAGAAAAACAGTCCTAAGGTGTCAAAATCGCGTGATCTGCCAACAATCCTCAGACCTCCAACCCACTCTCACCAACTTCCCAAAGCGGTAATTTATCATTCACTGAAGGAGTACTGGCCATCCATTAACTAATGGCTTATATTATTGAAATATTGGGATAGGGTCCACAGGCCGCTGAAAGGGCTTTTAGCAGTGTCTGCAGATCTGAGGGGCCAAGAATGGGAATGTCATTGAAGATGCTGGTAATGGTGCTGAGACGAACTGGTAATGCACATAATGGACTTTATCACTCAATAGCTATTCACATTTCCACTAGGCTAGCTGGATCATCCGATAAGGCTATGCCCCCGGACATCGAGCCCCTACTGGGTACGTGGTGTTGAATTTACTCTGTGCTGGCAACAGCCGCTAGCTTGAGTTAGATATCTAGTAGTTAGATGAGAAGGCATTATAAGTGGCATAGAAGCTCAGGCTACACCCTTTCCATCATCCTCTGCTCCCACTCACCCCGTCCTACTGTTCCCTACAACTACTTAGAGTTCGGAACGAGTGTTTAAAGGAGTCACTTCCGGACGTAAGAAGGCAGGTGGTGAGAACACAGATGGAGGAGAAAACAAGGAGAAGAAAGCGATAGTAGAGATGGAGGGATCAAGGCAGGTATACAGAAAGAAAGGGGATGCGGAAAGACAAAAGGAGGGAGTTCGGAGAAGTGAGTGAGAGGGAAGGGGAAAGAGCACCCGCGGCTAGCGCTATAGCCTTGCTAGGGGAAGAAATAGAAGGACAAGGGGTTTCAGAAAGGTAGTCTAGAGCCGAAACTATCAGAATGGAATGGGCTGGTACCAACCAGAGGGTTGAGAGATGAGATAAGGCAGAATATGAAGGAGGGAGGTATGTAAGAATGAAAGGGAAGAGTATCTCGATAGGAACGAGAAGGAGTAATGCCAGGGACAACTCGAATTTAAGTGGCTTATTAGGATTCGACTCAAACGCTAATTCTATAATCCGCCAACATTCTCACATTTTTACATTAATGTACCTAACAACAGAGTAGAGTGGGCTATTCCCGTTGTTTTTTAATTTTATTTTATTTATTTTAGATTAAATGTCTGGCTCATACTCCAATGCAGACCAGCTGAATTGCATAATCTTTCCACAAGTATTCGAATACCCAGATCAAGTGAGTGAGTATTCAAAGTAGCCCTTAAAGTGTTCTCGTACTTAAAAATTGTACTAATTTCTTGGACTGTATATATATATTACTAGCTAACACAACTTTCCATTCCAACTGAGAATTGCACACCAAAGACAGAGAAAAGAACCAACCAGTCTGACTATCACTGTAGTAAAAAAAAAGCAAAGCAAAATCAAGAGTAGGTAGATCCCTCTACTATGGAAATGTTCCTCTGAAGGTCTTAATAGTCGTGGACAAAATGACCCATGTATATTCTCTGCAATTGTAACTGTACCTCTCAAAAGAGATTTGCCAAGTCACATGGCAATTACCTTTATTACCAACCCCCATGTATACCTCACCACCAGCCTCCAAGTACAGGCTTTGACACTTTCAGTCAGGCTGCGTTGGCCAGGCGGGAGGTTGATGGGACCAGGGAGTCCTACACAGGCTTGGGTGGCTGGGCGGCGTGCATAGCTATGTCGTAAACTAGTACCGCCGATACTCTATATAAGGAAGTGAATTTAGTTAATAGATAATTTCACCCTAGTTTAACGTACTACACTATAGGATAAGCAACATAAAGAACGTAGTTAGTTTGCGTCAGTACGTCAGGCGTATCACTCGGGGTTACAATAGACCATATTGGTCACTTTAGAAGTACATGGGTACATATGTATGGGAAGATTGGGGTTACTGTATGTAGCAGAATACGAATCCGAGGCTTGGGTGACTACATACCCGTTCAGGGTGATGGGTTACTATATTTATACATAAATTCTGAATCAGATGGTGATGACCAAGTAGCCAAATCGCAGCCGCTTTAGAAATAATACCGTTGTTTAAGTAAAGGTACTGCTGGCATATCTTTGCTTCGTTGGAACATCTAAATCCATCACATCTCCGCTGTTACCCTGAACTCGCTGGATATGGTAGTCACTTCTATTTTTGGTCACCACTGTTTCTAACTGCATTATTTTTTTCTATTTATTTATGTCGCCACTTTCTATACATCATGTAGTCAGCCTGCGTATAAATGTCTCTTTGATTGTCCTATTTTAGACAAACGCATCAGGGGAGCGGGTTCGCTGTTTCCCTGATATGTATATAGCTCCTATAACCCGCTCCTGCTAATACAAGCAAGCCTTCAACCGCATCCTCTGTATCTACCATCTGCGTTGCCTGCTCTATCTCATTCATTGCACTATACTTCATACAGAATCCACACTCCATCACTCTTCTACTGTCTCATCATGGGCCCCTCATTGGGCTCGCATATGAGTACTGAATATGTAAAAATAAAAAAAAACTCCTCTACTGTGCCCAATAAAAATTCCAATACTTTGGTAGTAGGTTAGGATAAACTATTATCTCGAGTTATTCCCTACATGGGAGGCGTTGCACTACTGGAAACGAGTAAGAGAACATATAAAGTATGACTTGAACTCCAGTAATAAACCTGTTCTAGCTGATGCGTGACTGTGTTCAGGCTGTAGCTAGCGGATATCTCGCACGGATTCAAGCAATTTTACCATTTGTGGTTAGCTGGTGTCAACTCGTGCAGGCGTCTCTCACGCTAGCGAATTACTCGGAATAGTATGGTAGATGTGATACCTCTCATCTCACTCAATAGACCAGCAAGTTTATGATATGTATCCACGCGGAAGTTAAGCCTCACCCTGAGCCCCGTATAGAGGTATACAGTCTGCAACGCCTAGATTCTGGTTGAGATCTATACTTTGGGCGGTTGACCAATATTCTTGTACGAATATATTCTTATATTGGACATTCTTACATCGAGGGATAAGAGCCCTGATCAAAAAGTGAAGTTTCACTACGGTATAAGTTAAAATCCGAGCGTCGACTATCAATTTGCCCACAAGTAGTCAAGTTCGTACTTCAAAAGGGCAGCATTCAAACTGACTCTGATTTCCCAGTTTTCTCGGTATAGTACGACACAAGGCTGAGGTCTTTGAGACCTCTGATGTGAAGCAACCAATGAACGTACTGACTAATGAACGTACTGTATGTACTGTACAGGTGTACAGTCTGGTCCAGAATGGATCAGTGCAGGGATCTGGATCACATTCTTGGCATAAGGGTCTGAATCAATAACTCCACCGATTTCTGTCCAATCTTCATGAAGCGTTGGGAGTTCTTTGTGTGGGTTTTGAGGCGCTCCGGTCGGCTATACTAGGCTTCCTGCGCACCTTCTGTATCCCTAGGGCCCTTGGAGGTCAAGGGTACCATTATGACACCACCGTGACTCTCATGGTCTCAATCACACACCAATCATATATCACACAGGGACCCAGAAATGCTTGTACAAACTTCGTGCAAACTGCAATCAGAGGTGCACTTGTGGTTTTGATTATTGTAGATTGTTGAAACTTCTAGGTGAGACATCACACAGTTATGGTAGCGCAGATCCCCTTTCGGGCTAGTGCGTCTCAGTCGATTGAGTAACCGCACTCATGAGACATAGGGAAACCTAGCTTGCATGTATTTTAGCTAGGTTGAACTTGAGACGTCCTGGATCGTCTGTACTCGCAGCTGGCCTTAGATCATGGCGATCGCGGGGCCTGCAGCAGGATTCCACATGGGAAGAGCTGGACCCCCTGGTTTGGGTAAAGGAAGGGGACGATGACCCATATGACGCGATAGAAGCCTATTTTCACCATATGCTCGCACAGTTCTCTTGTTAAGCGGTTTATTCTGTTTTTGATTGGGACGAGAAGGGGATTGCGCGTTTTTGTCGAGAACTATCACCTTGATTCCTTCGGTCAGTATCATTTGTATATAGCTCGCGCAGGGGTGGTCAGATTAACTTGACCCTCCTTGAATCCTCCCGAATTTTACGGAGAGGCTCATCATGGCCCGGGCCGCATATGAGTACTGAATATGCAATAAAAAAAAAACCCCTGGAAGTCCCAATAATAGGTGCACCACTCGCTTACAACAGCGCATGACACTCTGCAACTGGTTGGGCCAACGTTCCCGGACCGATTCATTTATCGGTGGGTGGTCTGGAACTAGGTACTGTATGGTGCTCATAATCATATTACTAGTGCCTTCTGCTCTGGCAAGAATACCATAGCTAGTCACGTGACCTTAAAGGAGAAACGTGAGGGTAATGTTACTGAGTAGAAGTATGTTCAAGCGAATCCCTGCCCAAGAAACTGGCTGGCATGGCGCAGACAGTATAGTAGAAATCTGAACAGCCTAGTTCTAGACTGACTGTCACATATGTAGCATACTTAAGTATTTTAGAAGCGATATCCGTCGAATAGCCTCTCGGTTCCAAGACTCTCCTCCAGCTCTGGGTCGTCATGTCTGGTTTCCCCTGTCATGCATGATCACGCTCTCTCCGGGGTTATGTAAATTTATTAAATAAAAAGAATGCATGGCTTTTCATGGAGTCAATTGCAAGAAAGTTGTCTTGAACGGGTTCTAAATCGCGGGACACATCTTTCAACTTCCGAAATCAATCGATCGTTTAGGTCTGAATACAATTAGAGCAGGTGTTAGAAAATCTTCATTCTCCGCACCTACCATATTTAGGCACACGAATATTAATAATATACATACGTAGCAACAATGGGGCGATGTTTGCAAATTCAACAAAATAAGTATTGCCATGGCAATCACACGGTAAGATACACTCTGCTACTCCTACGCAAACTTGAAATTTATATATGTATATAAATTATCTCTAGCAGAAGGATCTTGGTGTGAGAGTTAGTTCTGAACCGCTGGTGCATAATTATCCCCCTCTATGCATAATAAAGGGCAGTATATCTATTATTTCGCAAATGCACTATATAGAGAGATGCATACGATTTCAGCTGGGAGTGCTCATGTGATTTTGAATCCTTCAATTTTACACATCGGTAATGTCCCATTTTTTCCCACATGCACTGAGCACCTCAAAACAACCAACTTACTCCACTGAATCTCCATCACATATCACGATACAAAATACCTTTAAGGTCTCCAGAAGCTCGCTATACCCCGGTCATTAAGTTCGAATATCATACACACTTTAGTACAAAAATTCGAGGCGTGGTAATTTTCCTCCCCGAATGACCATACATTTATATTCCCCCCCCCATCAAGGGGGTACAAATGAAAGTGTTTCTGACATGTGTGAGCGGCAAGGAGCAAACTACTCCCCGAAAGAAGACATTTATATACCCTGAATAAGAACATACAGTATATGCCCGACTGACGGTACTCCAGCGGTTTTGAAGTACCCTCATTGCATATATGTTCTGGGCCGCCCGCGGGCGGCGTGTTTGCTATGCCCCTCGCGGGCACATAGGAAATTTCCGTGAGTGGCATAGATACCTGGTATGCCCCTCGCGGGCATACTAGGATAATAGACAAGGGTACTAAATTACTGTAATTAGCAATGAATACAATAGACTCTCTAAATCAGAACACCCGATACGAGATGACAATATTTTTAATATAAGAACATATATCGGTCGACTGCCTAAGGTATGAAATTCTGGTTAACCCCCCTCGCCAATATAAAAACTCATAAGCTACAGTTATAAGGATGTCATCGGGAGGCAAAAGGTCATTCCTATAACCAACATATTGTTGCATCCAAAGGGAAAGTACCTACAATTGCATATCTGGGTGGTCGACCCATATTCTTACACTGAAGATATTTTGATACCGGACCTTCTTATATTAGACTTTATGATATCGGATAATCTCATATCGAAAGTCTACTATATGGCAATGACCTTGTATAGAGAGTGCATGGTCGATGCTGAGGTAGTTCAAGTTCGATACTGAATGGCTACCTTGTACAATACCCACCACAACATTGTCGCTGACATTAAGTCGAAACATGGATAGACTTTTAAAAAATAAAAATAAAAACTCGCTACGCTATAGCTGCAGAGGTTTGGGGATATCGTCACTGTAGGGATAAATATAGATACCCAGAGAGGACTGTCTAAGGCAGACTAAAGATGCTTATATTGCAAGATCATTACAAAACCACAGTCAGAATGCTACCAATCTCTTTGCCAATGGCGTACTACCCTACCCATCTTACATCCTACAAACGACCGACCGCATGATGGGAACTGGGGCAGACATTTCAGATACCAGAGAAACTCTAGCAACTACAGTAACTTTGGCCTGCGCGGCTCGCCAGGCCTCAACCTCTATCCATGGCTATCTCTGCACTTGTGTAAAATTCTGTTCTAGTCGTACCTAGCTGTCGTACTATTAAAGTGAGCCTGTAATGCCACATCTATGAATATTTGCTATAAGGTCAATAAATTGAATCTCCTTGCCACTCCCACACAAGCTAGGCATTTAGAGCTAGCTGCCCGTCCGCCATAGTTAGACTGTTAGATTTTTATTTATTATTTTTTTAAAAAAACTTAGTACTCGTAAGAGGAGACTTTATAGTTGTACTAACTAATAATAATATTGATAACCCCACCCCGTCTTAGCTTTATTTATTGCGAATTACAGGAATTTAAAATCCTTGTCTGCCATCCCGGTATGCCCGTGAGCGGCATACCAGGTACCTATGCCTCCCGTAGGCATTTCTTATGTGCCCGCGGGGAGGCATGGTAAGTACGCCGCCCGTGGGCAGCCGATGTCCGCGAACGACCCAGAACATATATGCAGGCCAATGAAGTAAAAATAGAGGATGCAAACCCAGCTCAAATACACAAAAAAAAAAAGGTAATGACGCCAAAAAATAAAAGTAGATAGCAAAGAAAATTCGTGTAATTCCATGGACCCAGCCGTGCCTTATGCCATAGAAAGTCAAAGAGAAGGCTTCTACTGCGCCCCCCCGTCCCCCGACTGGCTCGTGGAGCTCGCCCCAGGTTGCCGCTGTACATGTGCCGAGGGGTTGAATTGTGTGTCCCACCCCAACCTCCCCCATGCTCCAACCAGCACTGTATCTTGAGACAGAAATAGTGACTACCTGAAATGTAGATAAACCTTTGCCCCCATTCGGTGACGCTGTAGTGTCAATAACTCTGAGCTTGAGGTATCCAAAACTGCCAATTTCACCACGTTGATATTTACCTCACGCTTCAAACTACGAAGCGATGATAATCCCATATTTTCACCACTACTCACGCGCTCCCGTTCCGCTCTCGTCCCAGGGATCTCCCAACAGACTACCTTCGGATGCAGCCGATTAAACCCTAAGGACTGATACACCGCATAATCGCCATCGGGCAAAATGACACCTTTATGGGCTAGCTGTACCAAGACCCCCTCGCCCTGGCGCTGACCGTCAGAGCCATATGTCTTCACAAGGTACCTTTGCCCATCATCCTCACTCTGAGTACTGCTTTGCACAAGCTCAAATGACATACGTAGATCAATCATGGGAGTCCCGTCGACAAGGGGCTCAGAGAGCATGTTCACAACTAGTGGCAGCTTCGGCATCAGCACCTGAGGAATTGCCTTTGGATACTCCATCATCTGCTGCCAGGTCGGGTACCACTGGGGAGCAGCCGACATGCATGGGTAGCCATAAATCAAGCCCCTTTTCATTGTGTCGTCCATTGCTGCAACAAGGCGACCCCATGCTGATTCTAGGCTTTCGTCGGCAGAATATGTGGGAAGGTATTCGCATCCAAGTATGTAACTCAGACCTGCGATTTTATCAACCTGATTTGATGCGTGGCGCCGACCCATTTCTGGAATTAATTCAAGCAGGTCTACTGGGATTCTCCATTGGTTGTGCTGATCCGATTGGGTTTTCCACTCAATATCATCAATTAGGCCCTTGATGGTTTGTTGCCCACCTCGCTCCTAAGAAAAAATGGGCAGTATCAGTAAATCGCCGTGAACTTGGCAGCACTATCATGCACCTAGGCTAAGTGTTTTATAACAACTTTTATAATGTGTGGTATAGGTGTACATGTGTTTACCTACCAGAACATGCAAGCGCTCCAGATCTTCCCAACACTCGCCCAGTGTTAATCCTCCAATGACTGGCCTTATTCCTCTTATTGTCTCCTGTAGTGTCCAGGCCCTGTTTATCCAATGTCGTTCGCCACCCCACCCCGCCAGACTGAAAAGTCTTCCCAAACCGCTATAGTATCGCAGACTGCCATAGCTATAGGTGTGGTACACATTCCCAATTGTGGGAACATCGATCATCCACTCGCCCTGTTGCATCCAAGCCTTAGTTTGCAGATCAAAGGGAGTGTAGGCATGCCCCGGGCGTGTCCTAATTGAGGCTTCATCGCATGATTGCCTCAGGCACAGGACGTCGATCCACACATACTCTGCAGCTTGCCCCAATAGCTCCGCGCGTATATCTTCTAGCTCTACACCTGCTGGCAGGGGAACTGGCCACTCGTATTTGTTCACTGATGTCCATGTGGGCTGCATATCGCGTGTCCAGGCGTGTGATACAGTCCAAATCCCTAGGCATGTATTCGCTGTGATCTGGTGCATCTTAATGTAGGCTTTGATGGCACCCTCTGGGTCATGCTTGACGCTTTCCATCGACAAAAATTCCACTCCCTTGCCCGCTTGATCATGCCAGTAATAAGGGATTACCCGATTAGCCACCACATCCCACAGGCGCCTGGGAGGTACACTGGCTAGGACCACTTGATTGCCTTCTCTATCTCTCGTCACCTGTCGCCAGTCATGCCACTTGGGGTGTCGCGCATCTAGAAGCAGGTTATCATGATCGCTTGTGGTGAGATCCGGCAGCCCGAAACGATGATCAATACCACCCACATGCATACCTGGCGAACTTGGCCTAGACTTAAACCCTGTTCGAAACCAGGCATATGCGGTGCCGAGATCATGTCCTTTCGATATCATGAGCTCCAGTCCATGCCTGAGGCGTGAATCAAGGCTCAGTTGAGACTTCAAGGTATCAGGAATCTCAGAATTGCCGTGAGTACATGGAGTTTCAGATTTAACGAGAGCAGTACCGGTACCGATACCTTCAAACGTGCATCCAAGGTAATAGAGCTCCGTAAGAAGCCTAGCAGCGGTCCCAAACCCTTGACAGGTGGTTGAAGCTTGTGGCTCGCTGAGCACTTTGCTCGATGACCATTGGGTACAGAAATCTGGCCTACAGAGCCACTCCACCTGGCAGTACTGATCTCCTTCTGTGGTTAGGGCCAGAGCCAGAACTGCTTGATCCATGCTCGTCCGTACCAACCGTGCTCATGTGTAGGAGACGACTCGGCTTGCGGCGGGGGCGGCTGGCTGCGGCTCCACTTCCGACCTCGAAGAACGATTCAGACGCAAATGGAGTGTTTGTAGCAATATTGATGCTCGTTTGGGGGTGCTGGCGTAGGTAGTTTGGCAGTGCACAGCTAGATAATCGAAATATTTTGGTGGGAGTGGGTGGCAACTAAAGTGGCAATTACTTAGTATATCAAGTATTTACTAACTACCTATATATAAATTCAGACTCCGTGAAGGTCCTCCTTCCTACAAAATCCAACAAGGAGCGTTACGGTACTGGTGCCTTGGTTACCAGTGGTGTTGCATACAAGCATTGTGATTTGGCAGCTTGTGGTGGCAGGGCTGCAGGGCGCAGTGCAGGTGTATGTGTGGTCGCCGTTCCAACTACAGTGTGCACATGTGACCCTATGCATGCAATCCTGAAGGTGGTCGGTCGGGCCATTGATGCTCAAATACAGTCTAACCTGTCTAAATGCATCCTCTCTAAGTGCATATCCTGTTAAAATACATCACAGCCAGCTGACGAGTTTTGTTGTTAGGGCCAGCACTTCCGGTCTTACCGCACAAACCTGCTTAAATGCATCAAAAGTGTCCTGACGGAATTGATGCATCTAGACAGGTTCGACTGTATACATAACCAGATCGTTAGATGTACATTTCCGAGCTGCATTACCAAGAAGGCACGGATCCGTGACTAGGAGGCCTAAGCCAGTCTGGCTTGTAGCCTGCAGTCTGGTTGAGCTTAGGGGTCCCTCGTGGCTCTCAAACGCTTCGGTTATGCAACTTTATGCCTTGATCAGTCGAGTGATCTAACAGTGCTAAATTTAGAAGACGAAGCTTATCTGGCATAAACTTGGAAAATTAAATAGATGTCTAATATATTGTGGCTTGTGCAAATCCACGCAGGCCTATAGGCCTTCAACAGAAATACTAGTACTCCTGCGTTGGCTTAGGCATGCTCTCAATCATGTTCCTCCGAATCCACATACTAAACCATAGCCACCTCCTGTCACCGGGCTCTGAATGTCCGCTGGCCTGAGACAAAAAAAGCAACAAAGATAAGGGTGCGCGGATAGTTTCGTCAGGGTAATTTTTTTGGTGAACTCATTACTCGTGTGTACATCAAGTTTCGCAGCTTGGGGTACCCTACCTAGTGTTGTCGGGATCCCCACAACAAGCATTCCAGAAAAGCAAGCAGCTGAACACTCGAGTGCTCTTCTATAAGCATGTACCTATGTGAGTACATGTCTTGCCACCATACATGTCAGCCCCAGATTCACGCTGTTTCTTTTAAGAGACATTTTCTGCGCTAGGCACCTGAGTACTCGTACTGCAGCCTAAATTACCTCCAATCGGCGAGGGTATGTTTGCCTCCAGCGCATATCGGTCAATTATGGCCATAGTCTAGTCATGTCGCCTTCGGTCTGCATTCGTTGCTTCGGTCACATCCACCAACGTATGTCCCAAACAAATCTGTAGGCAGGTGTCACCAGGGGAAATCCCTAAGTACGGTAGCAAGGATACGCATGTCATATTTGCTTTTTGCAGATCACAGCTTTTATAATGTGAATCAGCTGCGGGTGATTACGTGATGGGTGATGAGTACGGCAGCTATTGACTGTGTTTTATCATGTCTCTGAGTTTATATAATTAATTTCCGTCGATAGCGCAAGCAGATAGTTATGTAGGCGAGAACAAAAGCCGTGGGGTGCGAGTCGAGATAAACTCTGATACGCTCTGTAGGAGTTCTTAGTGGGGAGACAAGTGGTCATAGCTCGGGGTACCGTACTTAATTGATGTGAGGGGATGTTTGTGGAACCAGGTTATGTTCACAAGTTAGCTCTCACTTGAACTTATGCATGTGAAATAAAAACATCCTGCAAATATGCTTCTTTCCCCAGCCGCACTACCTGTGGTAGAATTCTGCGTGTGTAAAAGGTCCAGTGCCACCAGTTGCCACCACATCCACTGCAAGATCATAAATTTGCCCCGTGACTTCTACTATGTAATAGCGCAAACATTCTCAGGACAATATCCAGAGAACCACACATCCAGGAGATTATTTACCCAGTGGGTATCCCCCTAGGCAAGAAAGTTCTGAAAGCCTTGGCAGAGGTTCCGCAAACCACTTCCTTATACGGAGGCATACACCAAAAGTCTTTTCTTCCAGTTTGGGAATCTTGCATATGCAACGTCTATACATCGCATGTAACTTTGCATTATTCATATGTACTGTACCTATCCCCTAGAACGAGATGTAGTGACAATACTTTCCATACCAGCCATATAGTGGTGGTTTTAACTGCTACTGTTGCCTGCACCCTATACTGAATAGCTTATTACATCCTTAATTTGTCTTGTATAGCATAAGTCTGGTTGGGACAAGCGCTCATAGACTAGTGCGTACTGTATTGGTGATGCATACGCCAAGCTCATGATGGGCTCAACCGGCATATGTATTACATATCAATAAGTAGTAAGTATGATGTAGTTCCTAAGATCTAGCAACAGATGATAGAATTTTTTTAGAATAAGCTCTAGAACGGGTTATAATGACAATGCTTTTCATATCAGCAATGTAATGATGAATTTTACCTTTACTGTTACTTTCACCCTACTGGTAAAGTATGCTAAGGCTAGCTAAGTTATAATCAGTAGTTGCTCTAACTAGGATTATACAAAGGTATTGTGGCACCTTACTACCACCAATGGCTTTTGGATAAAAATTTCCGGGACATTTGCGGTGGGAACTTTGGGTCCTGGGGGAATCCTGGGTGGCACAGTACTCTAGGGCTTTTGTTTCAAGAGGCTCGTGACTTTGACATGCGGAAATTGGGTTTTCATTGGATTGGCGCATTCCCAGCCGACGCGAGTTGTCTGTGTCTATAACGTTCCCAATCCTCGATAAAACTTTTATAATAGTTGAATATTTCTCCCTTGTGAGAATCATGAACTAGGAGTGTACACAATACATTCGCAACTTTCAAGTTGTGCATATGCAAGCACTCCGAACTCAATTACTGCTATGTGGGTGAAATAGGGTGAGTAAATAAAGACCACTCACTGCGTATCTATCTTAGCATAGTGGTAATCTACAGCTAATGGGGAGATTAGTGGTGGGATTTTTAATTGACATAAAGAGGTATTTGTTAACAAGATATGCTTGATTGATATATACCCAAATCCAAAGTCTCATTTATTAGAGAAAAAATAACTCTTGTCCCTTTAAAGCTTCCGCTAAAATATTGACACATTATAATCCCTCTCCGACTTTACACCAAAAGGGAACCACGTGACCTGTATGCGGTCCCAATAGGGGCCATATGCGACCACATAGGTGTAATAAAGGTTTCAAAAAAATAAAATAAGGGGGGCCATGACAAGCCGGGTTGATTCAGGGGTCGGGCAGGTTAATCTGCTATGTAGCCTACGCTAGATAGTAAAAGAAAGGACAAAGGAGATAGCGAAGGAGATTCTCCTCACCTCCGCCATCTGGGTGGAGAACAAGCCCTCTACTGCGCCTTATTGCCTTCCATTCTCCTCCTCGTTCGCCGAGCTCTTCCCAGGCTGTTAATGTGCCGATTTTTGTTGCCCCTCCTTGAACTCGCGACCCTTGTACAGAAATACTCCACTAACATTGAAATAGTTCTCACCTGAAATGTATATACACCGTCGGGTACGCAGCCGTTCGATGAAATCCCAGTGTCAACCGCTCCGAGCTTGGGGTATCTAATAGCGCCACCTTCACCACGTGGATATCGACCTCACGTGCCAGACCTCGAAGCGATGAGCGTCTCATATTTTTACTACTACGCACCCGCCCCCGTTCCGTCCTCGTCCCTGGTATCTCCCAACAGACTAACTTCTGATACGGACGAGGAAATGCCAAGGTCGGCTGATATACCACATAATCGCCATTGGGCAAAATGACACCCTCATGGGCTAGCTGCACTAAGACCCCTCTGATCATACCAGTCATATACTTTCACAAGGTACCGTGGGGGACTGGTTTGCACAATTTTAAGTGATACAACGCTCATAGACATTGTATCATCCTCGACGGGGAAGGGCTCAGAGAGCATGTTCTGAGTTAATGGCAACTTCGGCATCAGCAGCTGGGGGATTGCCTTTGGGTACTCCATCATTTGCTGCCAGGTCGGGTACCACTGGGGAGTAGCCGACATGCATGGGTAATCATAAAGCAACCCTTTTTTCGTTGTATCGTCCATCGCTGCCACAAGACGGCCCCATGCCGATTCCAGGCCTTCATCGGGAGAATATGTGGGAAGGTATTCGCATCTGAATATATAACCCAGACCTGATATTTTATCGACCTCATTTGATGCGTGGCGCCGACCCATTTCCAAAATTAATTCAACAGGGTATACTGGGGTTCTCCATGGACTTTGCTCATTCGAGTCAATCTTTCTCTCAATATCGTTGATTAGGTACTTGATGGTTCTTTGTCTACCCCGCTCCTAGAAAAGTAGGCAGTATCAGTAGATTACCGTGACAGAATTCAACAGCTGAATCATAAGAAAATGGCTGGGTGTTTTATAGAAACTTATATGGAGGGTTTACCTACAAAGACATGTAAACGCTCTAGATCTTCCCAACATTCGCCTGGTGTTAATCCTCCTATGGCAAGTCTCACCCCTCTTACCGTCTCCTGCAGCGCCCAGGCCCTGTTTATCCAATGCCGTTCGCCATCCCACCCCGCCAGACTGAAAGGCCTTCCCAAACCGCTATAGTACCGCAGACTGCCATAGCTATAGGTATGGTACACATTCCCAATTGTGGGAACATCGATTTTCCACTCGTCTTGTTGTATTTGGGTCTTTGCTTGTAGGTCAAATGGACGATAGGCATGCACCGGACGTGTCTTAAGTGAGGCTTCATCGCATCTTTGCCTCAGGCATAAGACATCTATCCAAACATATTCCGCACCTTGCTCCAATAACTCCGTGCGTACATGTTCTATCTCCACTCCGCCTGGCAGGGGAACTGGCCACTCGTATTTGTTCACTGGCGTCCATGTGGGCTGCATATCGCTTGTCCAGGCATGTGATATAGTCCAAATCCCTAGGGATTTCCTGTTGAGAGCCGGGACAACCTGATGAAAGACTTGGTAGCATCGTACGGATCATTCTTGTCACTTTTCATCGACAAAAGTCCCATTCCAGATCCCTTGCCCGCTTGATCATGCCAGTAATAAGGGATTACCCGATTAGCCACCACATCCCACAGGCGGTTGGGAGGAACATTGGCCATGACCACCTCATTGCCCTCCCTATCCTGCGTCACCTGTCGCTTGTCATGCCACATGGGATGTCGTGCATCTAGAAGTAAGGTATCATGATCGCTTGTAGTGAGATCCGGTATCCCGACACGATAATCATGACCCGCCCCAATGGGTCTAGGTTTAAAGCCAGTTCGAAACCAGGCATATGCGGTTCCGAGATCATGCCCCTGCGATATCATGAGCTCCAGCCCATACCGGAGGCAAGGGTGAAGGTTTAGCTGAGACTCCAAGGTGACAGGAATCTCGGAACTGGCATGCGTGCATGGTGCTCCAGATCCCAGAGTAGCCTCAGTACCGGCACCTTCCTCAAACGTGCACCCAAGGCAATAGAGCGCCGTAAGAAGCCTAGCAGCAGTCCCGAAACCTCGACAGGGCGTTGAAGCTTGCTGCCCGCTGAGCACTCTGCTTGATGACCATTGGGTACAGAAATCCGGCTTAGAGAGCCACCGCCGAGAACTTTTTGATCCACGCTTTCCCATCACAGCCATGCGTTTTTTTTGGTGACCCCGGGTCCTCTCGGCTTGCAACGAGGTTTGCGCCAACTCCGCTGGCCATGAGCCCACTTCCGACGCCGAAGGGGGATCCATGTCCAACTTGTAGCGATTTTAGTTTAGAGGATGGTAGTAGTTTGGCAGTTAAGAGTGAGGGACAAGCAAAGGTTCTAAGATGGGAATGCCAAATGAAGGAACAATTTGATAAATATAAACCCCAAGTTAAGGGTAAGCTTAAGAGTACAAAGATTTGCCAATAGAGCCCTTATATTGTTGCTAGCTTCATCTTCTGACCACTGTGTTCTAACTACTGTCTGACCTCTCAAGTCAGGGGAAATCGAGGCCGGGTTATTATTCGGACAGGATTTATAGGATGATGATCATTCCTTGATGTGCTTCTAGTATGGCTCAGACATGCCTCGAAATCATGACTCGATATCATGACTCAACATCATGACTCACTTGGTCTGCGCCATACGAACGCGGGTATGCCTTGCTTCACAAGAAATCTACAGCCCATATGCTTGTTAAGTGATTTGTTAGTTCTTACTAAGGAAACCAGGGATGTGACGGGGTCACACTCAGTCTCTTCCTTCAACAAGCAAGCGTCAAGTTACAGAAGCCGGGCGAGACTAGGTACAGAGGCCCACATGCCACCGATACCAAAAGCGGCGCGTCGCAACCCCTCAGGTGCATGGCTACCTCCGCTTATCAGGCTGGACGCTCGAGCTCAACAGACCTACATTGTAGGTATGGATATCTGAACTGTGGCGTGGGGTACTGAGTAGTCTGGTTGTGTACTGGGTAGTCTGGTTGTGTACTGACTCCGGCGCTTTTACAGAGCGGTGTGTACATGATTTTGCCATAACAAATTTGTTATGGGTCCCGAGTTCTTCCACTATTCGGATTATGCAAGAGGGGCTCACCTAGCATTATACCTCTACTCACCACCGGCTTAACTAGTATCATTCAGATTAAGGCCTGCATACATATATAACCACGTAAACAACCTTTTATGCTGATCTCGAGTTCAATTTCTGTACTGAGATAAAAAAATATAAAATCTCTGGGAATACAAGGATAAAATATGCAGTTCACCCCCTAAATACTCCCCCACCAGCGTATACAGTATATATGTATGTATGTATGTATGTTGACGCCCATATACTTCCTCTTCAATACATGTTGCATTATTCTGGTGGTGTGTACATACTATGCCTATGCATGCTCTACCGGTGCATTTGGCAAGTTGCATTTTAAATATTGGGAGAAATTTAACACTCACCTCCTGACCGTATGCCCCTCACCTTCACTCACCTGCGATAGTTGCATGTACTCTCCGCCTACAAATTTGTTACCAGTATGTGGGCCTTGTGGAGGCTAAAGTGGGTATCACCCCCAAACTTTTGCACTACAGTGCCACGAAGAGATGTAGTCTATTCAGGAAGGTAGTAGTAGCGTCACATGGCAATTAGCTCAGGTTAGATGAGGGATAGGTGCTAGTGTGGGCTCTCAGGGTCTCGCGGACCCAGTAAGATAAGAGTATTAACTTATACTGCATAATCAAACCTACACTGCATCATAGGCGAATTTCTTTCCACTGCATAGATTTTATCTTTGGAGATTAGATTAATTATTTAATACTTTAGTGCGATTACGTTATATAGTACATATTGCCCGACAAAACCACATCTACAGCGGCATGATTACTATTCCCCCCACCATGCTCCCCGCCTTATTCAAGACGACCCCGCCATATACAAGTATCATCTCACCTCTACGGCGCTCACTATATCATTCACATAATGTAGACGAACATACTTGATAACTACCCATTCCGAGATTTGTAACAAAAGGCAAACATTTGTTTGTTCTTAACCTTGGCTCCATAGAATTTATTGTGCTTAGTATGGGTTATATTTCATCAGTAGCATAAGTAAAAAGGTGCGCTTGCAGAAAGCCCCCTCGACATATAAAAGTGTAATCTGTTTTGCGCAACCTGTTGTTATGCAGGTGTTCAGAGACAGTAGGTAAATAGCGAAAGATAGAGTTAGCTAAGAAGAAAATTACACGTCACTGCGATCGCTGGCTCTGAGTAACCCACAAGTAAACTTGGGTAAAATTCTATTTTGGGTAGGACGCTTAGGTGGAACCGGAAGGCCTTTACTGAATTAACGCCCAATGTCGAACTGGGAAGGGGGAGATTGGGAATGTGGAGGTACTGTATACACTGGACACTTTGGAGGATCCCAGCCTGCGACGCGGGGAAGGATGTCATGGACTGGAAACCCGGCAAACATGTGGCGCTAGTATGTACTTCCGGAGAATGGATAAGGCAGAAGATGGAGCTCCATGGGAACAGGCGGACGAGAGGAAAGTGTAGATGTGGGAAGGTGAAGGGCGGGGGATAAAAGAGGTTAGTCATAGACCTAGTGGAGGTTTTTTTTCCCCCCCAAGTTGAACCTCCAAGTCCATCCATATGGGTGAGGGTTTCGTCTAGGGGGGCCAAGGGCAGGAAAAGGGGCGTGGTGCTTGCTGGAAGTCGAGGTTCTATTTTTCAGAAATTCCTTGGTCATTCTTTTCTAGACTTGGGAGCCAGGCCCATTTATGTAGTCCGTTGTTCCGTTGGGTGGCCGAAGCATTCAAAGGGGAGGCGACTGGGGGCTGTCGAATGATATTAGGTCGAATCGACATACAGACTTTTCCTAAAAAAAAAAAAAAAACAGGTTACTTCAATTTTGTGGAAATCAGCTCGAGGTTTCTCTTACCTAGCTTTCAGCTACCATCCATTGGTCTAAATATGTTGCAAGTAACAGATAGAAACATCTTATTGTGTAGTAGCTACTACTAGCAATAGAGTCTAAGTCTGTATATGGGGAGAGTTTATCTAGAGTATTGCTAGAGGATGTTGAGGTATATACCTAGGTTTCAACGACAGTGTTAAAAGTCCTTTATACATTGCCCGCCCCAATACCTAGATATTATACCAGACCGACCCTTTACCCTTACCAGCAGCATCTTAACAACGCAAAGGCAAGTTAATTTACTGAACTGGGAAATAACCCTCAGAGCAAGTTGAGGGTAACATCCTATCCCCATCTCAGCGAGTTTGGTTATTTTTGCGTTTCATATGTATACAAGTACCACACTCCGAGTTTTTAGTTTTTGTGTACTTTTGCCGACAACTATATGCAGGTTCAGGTGGGGCGGGGGGGGGGGCG
>Ga0307511_10002350_pt1 | contig 19775 bp, 21 predicted proteins | sample 13_EM_MG_FD_200266 | JGI IMG/M metagenome (GOLD analysis project Ga0307511, IMG submission 200266) | Populus trichocarpa ectomycorrhiza microbial communities from riparian zone in the Pacific Northwest, United States - 13_EM | ecosystem: Host-associated > Plants > Roots > Unclassified | place...
CAACCTTATGCCTTGTACATCATTCACGCTAGCAGGTTGGCCTGAGACAAAAAAAGAAAAAAAATAAGGGGCGTAGTAACTTTCCCCCAGGCACTGTATGTAACCACTATGTATATCCCTTAAGCTGGTGGAAAATGTAATATTCTGCCATACAGTAGCGCCGCAATAAATAGGGAAGGGTGAATTATAGTACAGGCCAGCGATACCATTTGCGCTCGCTAGTCTCTTCTACTATGGTCGACATGTTCATTGATGAAGTGATAATGATAATGTCGTTGACAAAGTTCCGCAATGAGCATGGATACCAAATGTTTGGTACGGAACTACTGCCTGGCAGAATGTTACATTTTCCACTGGCTTAAGGCATATCATATATGTATGTCTAAGTTCTACAAAAACTCCCAGCACCAGTGTTGCCTACGAGGGGTTGTGCCAACCAGACTACAGTGTTGCCCGGAATTCTATACCTAGTCTAGAGCATCACTATAATGTTATCAATAGGCTCCCATGCATCACTACTAAATATCCGATCCGTTACCATGAATCGACTATAAGTATGTACTTAGATATTTCTCGTAAATTTCCTGTGCATGGAGTCGCTAAAATGCATAACCTTGTGTTCAGGCTATTTCATATAATATACGGTAGACTAAGGTTCGTTTAAATCTTTATTATGTATGTCAGACGAGTTAGTATTCAGCTACCGTGGAGTATCAACAACCCAAACAGCCATGCAGACAAGGTACTGTACTGTATGTAGCTCCGTGGGATTCTTTGCAGCTTTGTCTCCTCTGACTGCATGTACATCGCGTACTAGTTGCACTTTTGGTTTTCGGCGTGTACCTATTGACTTTGCAGCAGGATGCGTACTCTACTGGTACACCGCTTCTCAAATTGCCACCCGCCGTTCTTAACGTTCTAATGTAACTTACTGGATTCATGTATACGTACATCATGATTCGCAGCTGTCCCTTGTGGGTTAGAGTCGATTGTTGGTAAGCGTAAGCTGGCTCCATACTTGAGCAACTTTGTGCTGCGAGTGGCTTGTTTTGTGGATCTCGTCGTGGGGCCCCGATTACAGCTCGATCGTCATCTACTCTTACGCCAAAGACGTTGGACCGCCTTTGCCCCTCCTACCGCTGCCCCTGTATACAGAACCTGGTGACCTTCTTGGGAATTACAGATTGGAGCATCATGGTATGTACTCCTCAACGCCCTGGTCACGGCCTGGCCTTCTCCCGGAGATAGTAGCGTTCATTACTATTGGTGGGATAGTAGACTACAGATGGCCCTCGAAATGCGCTCCCTCTCCATTGCGAATTATAGCACGGTATTTTCGATCATTTAGCAAGCCAGGGAGGGTAGTACACAATAATCAATATGAAAGCAGATGGGGGGTGGGTCAGCTTTCCTACCGCACCCGCACGCTGAGTTGCCAGCTAAGTTGGCGCCGTATATTTTTTGTAGTGACAATATCGTGGTTGTGGAAAATAGCCATGAGGAAGGAGAGGAGATGGACTAGTCACATAAGAAGCTTTAAGCTTCTGATTTCAGGGTAACTCTGTAACAAACTCTAGGGCCAACAAACAACACACCGTTGAGTACTCAGGAGTTCTGAGTTTCCATACTACCAACGCCGCAATCGAAAGAAATTATTTGGTTTATAACTTCTTAGTTGAAGGATTGGTTTTCGGGTAACCAGGGTAGCCTCATACCAAGGCTACTTCGGAATATTTCACTTTATTCATGGAGAGTAGGGAACCTCGGTTGAGGAGTGTAAACGAGATAATTGAGAACCTGCCTACACCTCACACCGACAAGCAAATCGTAAGAGCCTAAGTAACTTGGAACGAAGGGGTGAAGGAAAGTTCTATTCACATGCCCAGGGCAGACTAAGACTGTATTTATAAAAAAATTAAGAAATTGAAAGGGTAAAGTAAGGTTACCCGCGATTCAGGGTAATGCTTACCAGTAGTACTACCACGTCACGAGCAAATGACCAGAATGTTGGCTAGAAATGACAATACACCTACGAGTATCAGATTTAGCTTAAGTTATACATTTGGGAATACATTTCTCATTATCGTACAAGATAGATAAATGATTCACTCAAGATATGTAGGAAACTTTTGATGACTAATTGAGTAGGGCCTTCTGTCGCTTCATTCAAGCCGTAAATGCCAACACCACCAACAGGAATACCAAAACCGCCCTAAACACTCTAATCGCAACTGCCATCATCCCGTGTTGAAACGCCGTATATGAATTTTCATAGCCACCAAAGCCAGATATCCTTCACTGTTCTAACTTCCGGTCTCATTTTTGGGGATAGTCATGGACCTCCGCACAATTCCCAGGTTATTAAGTGCTTTCACTCCCTAATTCAATGGCAAATATGTGTGTCCCTGTTTGGCCGCAAATTCCTTCATGAAAACCACCAACTTGGCTACCTCCTCCTCTCCTACAGCATTGTAACAGCTGATCCTTCCCCCTCCAACACTCCTGTGGCCTTTAATCCCCAATAAGCCCTTCTTTTCTGCCTCCTCAAAAAATTGTTTCTCCAGATCCCTACCATCCTTGCCCTTGACAAGGCGAAAACACACGTTCATTCTAGAGCGAGCCTTGGTATCGGTGATGACAGGTGTGAAGACAGTGGGGTTCTTGTCAATGACTTCGTAGACAGAAGAGGATTTACGTTCAGCAGCAGCGGCGATGGCGGCGACACCACCGGAAGTCAAGAGCTGGGACATAACCTCACCGGCGATGTAAACATCGAAGATGGGGAGAGTATTGTAAAGGGAGGAGTTGGAGGCGAGGGTTGGGTAGTGCATCATGATAGGAGGGATGGGGAGGTTAAGCGCACGTAGGGTGGCAGGGGTGGGCTGGCAGTCCAGGATGGATTTGCGGATAAGGACGATGGTAATTCCGGTCGTACCAATGTTCTTTTGGGCACCAGCCTATGACAGTGGTCAGCTATGTCAAGAACAAAGATAGAAAATACCACTAGAAACTTACGAATATGGCTGCATATTTCTTGACGTCGACTGGACGGGAGATAATGTTGGACGACATATCTCCAATCACCAGCCTTTCATCTTCCACCCCTTCCCCTGTTTTCAGGGCTTTGGGAAACTCCGGGAACTCGACACCATCAACAGTCTCATTGTCGCAGAAATAGGTCATAGCAGAGTTCTTTTCCCCCACCAAGTTCCAATCCTTTTCCTCCGGAATAATTCCCCATTTCCCCCCATTAGCCTTCCTTGCATCGGTTACAATGGATACATGCTCATCTCCCAATAATCTTGCCGCCTCTTGGCTAGCCTTCGAACTCCATCCTCCTGTAAGCAGATACTCGCATCTCATGTCTTTCAGGTCCGCTCGGACTTTTTCCAAATCTCCTCCATACTTCCTCAGCCTCCTCTCGACCCAATAGCCAACAAGGTTGTACACTACAGAGCTGAACTGTGTGGTACCACCTCCTTGCATGAATATTACGGTGTAGGAGTCATCATTGGGGACATTGAGGAGCGTTTTAAAGTTTTGGGCGGCTTGATTGAGGATGTTGCCGGAAAGGGCAGAACGGTGGGAGTGCTCGGCTATACCGAGACCAGTGTTATTGTAGTTAAGAAGGGCCGCAGAGGCACTGGTGAGGACGGAGGTTGGGAGGCGTGCGGGACCAGCTCCGAAGTAGGAGACTTGTTCTCGTGAAGGCATTCTGATTGTAGAGAATCAAATGAGTGGTAAGGGCGAATTGAAGCAACGAGCTATCCTAACTTTATTAGCGAACGGAGCGTTGGCTATGGAGGACGGGTGCAATTGAGTTTGAACACAGGAGGAGCGGTGAGTCACTGACCTAGGTTCTGCAATTCGGGCTGGATAATGCAATTGACAAAATGTGGAATTCGGGATGCCACCCGACTCTTGTTCAAAGCACATCATTCCACCACCGAGAAGAAAAAAAAGGGCCTCGATGGTGGGGTGAGGTTGCTTTAGCTCGGTTCGTGGAGAAGGCCGATGCTTGGCGCGAAAGCAACATCGGTAGGGTCGGTCGGATGGTCATTTCACTTTCGCCTTGTACATGTAACTGTACCTAATTCCCGGACTTGGAGCTTACATTTGTGGCGTATCTCCTTATTATTCAGAGTAGAGAATATCGCGCCAGGTATCGGTACCTTACGGAGTATGCATGTATGTATGTATGTACGTATTTACATATGTACATATACAGTAACACATGTATGATTCCCCCACGAAATAATGGTCAATGGCCATGCTAAACCGAACGAAAGTATAAATTTTAGGCCTTCTATGATCATGAACAAAGAAATTATTTTACACACACACCAAGCCCATTTAGATAGATACCAGCAACATGACGTGCATCTGCTTTTGCAGCACATCACTCCGTGAGTAATGGAAAAAGACTGGCAAAAGGTGCCAAGATCAGAGAACGCAGGATAAATAATACTGTGGCTTTCGCTTGTTGCTCCAAACATGAACTAAAGCCACATGGCCCTTACGGTAGCTGTCTGTTCTACCAACCCACCTATTCGTTCGGTGGTGAAAGGTATTATACATTTGTATTGCGGGATACATAAGCCCAAACTAAAGCTTTTTCATCAAACCTCAGCCCTACTCCATTATTTTGTATCCTAGGCTTCTTTATTCTAACATACTACAGACGAGTGTTGGAGAAGTTACATACCTACCTGCATCTGTCGGCACGCACTACTAGTACGGGCTTGAGCATTGAATGCTCCCTACTGGTAGAGCGACCCGCGATACAGTTCAGTCCTGATCCCCGAATCTCAACAACTGCCTACAATCTACTCGCATACACTTCATAGACCGTTCATCAGGTCTTTCCTTGTATATTTACATATGGCTGCGCCTTTAGAACAGTGGTTCTTTGAAGTGCCGGTGGTGACTCGGTGGTGGACAACAGCAGTCGTGGCGACTTCTGTCCTGTGCCAATGCAACCTCGTCAACCCATTCCAGCTCTTCCTCAGCTTTCAGACAGTATGGGGCAAACAACAGGTAGGAATCGGCAACCTCAACCGCAATTTCACCGCCTCCATACTTTTCCCCACATGGAAGACAACCGCTAACTGCTCCCTAGTACTGGCGGCTCATTACCACCTTCCTCTACTTCGGGCCGCTTTCCCTCGATTTTATGTTCCACATATTCTTCATGGCACGGTACTCCCGCATGCTTGAAGAATCGCACTACCAAGGTCGTACGGCAGACTTTGCGTGGCTACTCTTATACTCCGCCGTCACTCTCATTGCCCTCTCGCCACTCACCGGGATGCCATTCTTGGGATCTCCGCTGAGCTTTTCGCTGGTGTATATATGGGCAAGGAGAAATCCGGCTGTACGGCTGAGTTTCTTAGGGTTGTTTGTCTTCAATGCCCCGTATTTGCCATGGGTATTACTAGGCTTTAGTATACTTTTGCACAACACACTGCCAAAGGATGATTTGTTGGGGATCGCGGTAGGGCATGGTGAGTTGTACATTCCTTTGCGGCGAGTTAACGGAAAGAGAAGGGAACTAATATGGAAGTACATCAACTAGTGTACTACTTCTTCTCCGATGTCTACCCACGGATAAATGGCGGTTCAAGGCCGCTCGACCCACCAGAGTTCTGGAGGAGGCTATTCTCAGCACGACCACCCCGGGCCGCTCCCGTACCAGCTGCGGCACAGAATGAGTAGGCCGAGCCAGTGGGGATTTAGGAAGCTATCAGGGATTGACATTGTTGATCAAGATAGAATGGGGACGAATGAATCTATACCCACATGAACTAAAACCCCCGGCAGTGTATTATTCGGGGCCATATTGAGATTTGGCTTATACGAGCTCCACTCCCGGGCAATTGCAACATGTATGCTGTTAGTTATGGTTTCTCTGCGCATGTAAGATGTCTCGATATTTGGACTTAGGTCACTTGTACAGAGACTTTCTAGGACAGAATAAATAACTATTTATTTTATGAGATATACCTTCACACCTCTGTAGTTGTAGAATTAATTGCTTTGGCTTTTTCCCCAAAAATAACCTGTTTCTTGTAATGGTTCACTGGGGAATTTTTCTTAGAGCCCGAGGCTTATCTAGTATGGTTGCGAGTCTGTTTAGGGTTAAAATATTATCAGAGGCGAGAATCTCTTTGTTTCTTTGTTCGAGATCAAATGATGGATAGAGACAAAGGAATCTCCCCAGTCGCAATTACCCTGAACTACGATCTACGACCACACTAAGTTGTAATACGCCGCTAGAATTCCGTTACTTTATGCATCACCTCATGGGTAAATGAGTGTAACATAAAATACACAGCCATTGTAGTATGTGTATAGCCAAATTCAATTTCCCCCACACAGCTACTTAGCTACCAGCTAATATAAAAATACAGCCAACAGCCCATCCCCCGCTCCACCGTGCCTTACCAACTCATGACCTTACATTAAACTCAACTACGATTACAACCAAAGCCACAGGCAGCCAGACACACATAACATGACCTGTAGGTAGCAGTCAAACAAATAAATGAGACAGAATAAAAACACTGAGAGACATTCCCCGGTAGCAATTCCAATTACACCCACCACCAGTGTGCTAATTAAGCAAGCCCTATTGAAATATTAAAAAAAAGTATAAAAAAAATGAAACAGGAAGAGGAAAGGAAATGAAGCGAAAGGGAGGGGAGTGCATGGTATCACTGCAAAATCAAGAAATTTTTAGCAAAATGCAAAACGTAAACTGCAAACCGCTCCACGCACCCATAATCAAGCAAGTAGAGAAACTTTCGCGAGGAAAAAAAAAAAAGGTATATACCCCAATCTCTAAAAGTGAACAAAACAGTATCTAACATCTTCCAGGTATCGGCATAATGAAACACCCATTACCCATCATCCATCATTCCTCTCTCATTCCCGCACTATCCCCCACCACAGGTCAAATCCGCACATCTCCTGCCCCGCATAACTAGCCCACCTATAGCCTCTTCCCTGGGACCAATGCGAACAAAACAGCCAAGCATGCCACAATTATTAAGCATAATACCAAGATCCAAATAGACCTTTGGCTTAATAACACCCTCACATATGGTTCCTTGATCCGCATAAATTTGCCAAACTCGTATTCGCTGACACCAACGAGTGCCATGACCGGGTCAAGAGAGTATTGGTGTGCCATGAGCATGTAGACGCCGACGGTAAATGGGAGAATGAGCTGAACATGTGGTTAGGACTTAAATTTCCGTATACTATAAAAAGCCAGTGAATGAAGACATACCCAAAGCCTATTGAGCTTCGGCTCCAAATCCAAGAAGATCATACAGAATCCCGCCCAAAATCCAGCAAACATCCCCAAGAGCCCCACAATCAGCCTGACCATACTACTAGCAGGAATCAGGTTTCCTAAAGCCTTGCTCCTGAGGAACCCAGGGAACGCATCTCTCTCCATGGCCTGAAAGACGTAGTCCTTAGCTTCGTCAAACACCTCTGGATCATCCCTTCCTTCAACTTCAATCGCGTTTGCAATCGCACTGAGGATGGGCTCTGGAAGAACAATTTCCCGCTCGGAACCATGGAGGAGGTATGTATATAGGATCTTTTCCGCGGAGGAGCGGATATCTGCACGGGCAATAGTGTGTGAGGGGGAGGTCTGATCGGCCATCGGGTCGGGGGTTGAGAGGAACGCAGAGCTGGAGGGGTCATTGCTACCACGAGGGAGAGAGCCTGAGGGACGCCCTCGCTGGTTGTCGTCTTTATTGCCTTGTTCGACGAATTGGTCGAAATTGAGTGAGTCGGCTCGGAGGAAGGCAGATAGGCGTTGGTCATTGGTGCGGTCTTCGAAGGAGCCATCGCGGCGGTTGCTGGGGCCTGGCATGCTGTCATCGAGGAGGGCTGACGAACGGTGGCTGCCGACAGCTTCCTTGCTGAGGTCGGGAGTGGAGACAAGGACGGACCGGCGGAGTTCGCGAACATAATGTCGGCATAGAGACATATGTTGAGCAACATCTAGCCTACATGGTGGGGGAGGGGAAGTCAGCTAGATCACGTGTCAGACGGAGAGAGATATATAGGTACCAGAAATCGAGATAGTCTACCGAACGCTGCTGGTCGCGCATATAGATGTAGAAGGTAAAAAGGTCGACTGGGGGGAGAGTGCGGCGGCTGAGCACCTCGAAGAGGGTCGGTAGCCTATTTCGCTGGACCGAAGACATTGTCGCTGGTGCCGCTGGTGTTGCTGGTGTTGCTGGTGTTGCTGGTGTTGCTGCTGTCGAGAAACAAATACTTTGGGTATATAGAACGAGTGTGAATCTGGATTGAGGAATAACGAGCGTGGGGGTGCTGAGAGTCCAATGCTACTTCGCTTGCCGCCGTGTGAATACGCTGCTACGTTATTCAATTTGGCTTTCCGTTCCACTAAACTTGATGGGCTTCAACACAGAAACAGCGAAAATAGCAAACAAAGCGCCCTCAAAACGAGCAAACAACAGAATCAGGAGATGAAGTCGGGCGATGGACCTTTCCTGCTCGTGTTTGGCCTACTTTGATTTGAGGACCTGGGTTGGCTTGCGTTGCAGGGTTTGGGCAGGGGCGTTGGGACAATGAAACGGTGGGCTAGATATTTGGATCGGGCAAGGTGGAGCAACTATGGAGCACATACTTTTTTGCTTTTTCAGAGGTGGGAAATTGCTGGAGCGGCTCAGCACAGCTGTGAGGGACAGTCGTGGTGCATGTCGGAGATGGAGAGGAGAGTAGTCTGGTTAGAGGAGAGATGGGATGGGGAAGCAGGTGGGAGAATTAAATCGATGGAATTATTACTCCGTACATTACAGTTGAAAACGGTGATAACATGTACCTTACCGGTAGGACTTGATCTCGAGGCTGGCCGGTACCGGTGAAGAGGAACCCGAAACATTCTCCAGGTGCTCTCTGCTGTTGGGGGCTTGGCATAGCGATGTCTGGGACCGCTCTCCGCCAACAGATCATCCCATCGACAGAAAAATATACCGCCCTTAAGTTACCCCACCATCCGCATAGTACATCGCTGCTGGCCCCGCCATGTCATCGGCTCTCCCTGCGGTGCTTTTCGCATCTTGTTCTCTTTTTACATTACTGTTAATACGAAGCTATCTACCGCTACGGTCGACGCCAGAATATATTCTCGCTCCGGTGTTCTTCGCCATCCTAATACCATGCTCTATTGTGCTTCTGGTGCCCATAGACCTTGCTTCAACCAGCGAATCTAACGGTGTGTGTCGCGTGTACCTCCCGCCGCACAAAATCTAATCAGCTCTCTAGGAATCGTCCTCACTGAAACTGCCCGGCTCATCGGGTGGCGCATCGGTTACTGGCTCTGTTTCGTCCTCACTTGGGCCATCCTCCCCATCCTCCAGTCCTTCTCAGACTCTGGTTACCAATCCACTCGTGCTCGCCTGATAGACTCACTCCGCGAAAATGCTCGCTACCAAGCCATTGTCCTCGGGACCGGCTTGGTCTTTCTTATCTACGTCATATCCACTGCTGGTGTCTCCTTCCGCTCTCTCTACGCCCTGGTCATAGCGCTCGCATATTGCTATGCCCTTGCGGTTGCAATATACCTGATGGGCCACGGGCTTGTTGCCTTACCGAGGCACCTTTTCCAAGATGCGAGTGTGGCAGGGAAGCTAAGGGGATTGCAGACAAAGGCAGTTGGGATATACGATAGTTTGATGGACGCTACGGCAAAACTGTTTGAGGTACAAGATGAAGTGAGGATGTTGCAAGAAAGGAAGCATAATGTTGCACCGGACTTTAGGGGATGGATAGACGAGTTGGGAGATATCGTTGCGCTTCCTGAAAGTCACCTTTCCCCTAGAGAACGAACTATGCTGTCCCAGGGAATTCACTCTACAAATACCGCATCTGCACCACCTCAGATAATCACAGAGGAATACTTGGCCAATCTTACACGCCGCCTGAAAGCCGTCATCAATAAGCGTACCAGGTACCAGTCGGCCTGGGGTAGTCTTCTCCAGGACGCAAGTGACTGCCAACAAATCTTAGACTCCTTACCAACTCGGTCACTGCCTCAATTTCCTCGTGTGGCGGCAGCGGGTAGTAAACCTGCCTCTTTCTTTCCGGAGAAATTCACCTTGCTAACACCTTTTACGCGGCACTTGCTGCATGTATATGTGATTCCCCAGCTCCGCCGGACCATTGCCACGGTCTTCGCACTGGCATCTATAGCTGTTATCTGGAGTGAAATTGTTTCTTCGTTCGCCCCCAAACTCTCTTTATTGAGTCTTTCTATCTCATGGGGTAGCGGTGGGCTATTCCAGCAAGCTATCACCGCCTCATGGATCGCATACATGGTTGTTTCCTCACTTCTTTCCCTCTCTAGTGTCCAGCTATGGAACGGATACGTACTTATCCCTCGCAAGACATCGGGCGGTAGTGCATGTTTCTACGCATCATACGCTGCACGCCTAACAGTTCCTTTATCATATAACTTCCTTACCCTCCTCCCACCAGAGGAGACAAAGTGGAAGGAAACTGTCTTCCATAGCTTCTTAGGGAGATTAGTGAACCTCACTCCACTGGGGCAGGGGTTTAGCACTTTTTTTCCGATTTTTATCTTGGTGCCGGTCAGCGCGGCATTGTTTGGGTGGTATGATCGTGTGAAGGAGTGGTGCGGGTTTGGTGACTACTTTAACTGGGGAGATGATGAGGATGGTGGAGAGGAGGGTGTGAATGCTAAGAACTGGGTGTGGAGGGAGGGGAGAGAGCTGATTGATAGGGAGCTGGGTCAAGAGGTGAATAGCAGTACCGGGTTTTTGAGTGCGAGACGGCCTACTGGGGCAGGAAGTGGATTGAGTTCAGGCGGAGCGGCTGCGAGGAGAGTGAGGCTGGAGAGTGGGATCGCTGGGGGTGATGGTGATGATGAAGGTTTCCTCGGGGGGATGTTCCACAGGGTCAGGAATACTCTTGATACAGCGCTACCTGGAGCCGGGAATAACAGTGCAAGGCCTAGGTGGATGGCCCCTGATGGAGGCAACAGCACCAGTGGTGCCCCGGAGCAACGGCCTTCGTGGTTCAGTATGTTCACGGGAGTGGGGGGTGAGAGCAACTAGATGTTCATTTACTAATGCCCTTGACGCTGTTATGAATCTGTTTGTTATGCTTAGACAAAGATTAGAATAGTATGGTCTTTTGTCTTGATAATTGGTGTTGAGGACGGCTACCTTGGGTAATATCACTATTTTGGAGGATGGGTTTTATTCATACATTGTTTACGGTCTTGGCCTTGAAGTTTCTAGACTTCTCGAGACTTATTTTGACCTGATGTTGGTTTACCTGTTAACATTTCGTAATAATAAGTAACTAATCAAGAAGGTGAAAGTAATGAATGGTTCAGGGTAAGTAATGAGTAGAGCATACACATGCAATAATGTCATAGCTGTCCTAGTCCCAGAGTTTTAGCAATAGCCGACTAAGAAATGACATTCATCTTAGAGATAACATGAATCATGTTGCGATCGAGAATATGGTATCACTTCCATTTGCTATCGACGTCTTCCACCACATAGTCAAACGAGGACGGACAGGCAGTCTGTGATTGGCTAATATTACTATGCCGTTCCTACTTATCTGCAAGAAAATATCGGAAGTGTAATGTCGGAAAAACAAAGAATTCGGCACATGGTAATGCTGGCCAATGAGGGTGAAGATGAGACGGCCATATGCATTCATGAGTTTCCTGCGATGCAAATAAATCGGCCCGTTAATGTCCTCGGCGGTCTCTGGGGCATGCGATCCTCATGTCAGTGCGGCGCTGGCAGGGGGGAGGGAATGGATGAGATGCCAGGGTAAGATGATGATCTTTTGACATGGCTGTCGTAAGTTTACCGGTAGCCAATCCTCTTATATCTGTCCCAGTGCCTTCCGTATCTGAGACATATTCTAGATCTGATCTGAGCCGGTGTCACCCAAACGTGCCAATCACGTGCAATTGCGCGAATCTCTTAGCGCATCATGAATTTCTTGTGCAACTTGGATCGAGACTCCGCATGTCCATTCTTTATGCGCCCAGCAAGCCAGAATTGGGATTTCGATTGCAAGAGCCCGAGATAAGCTAACTTAGGGTGGCTTGAGCTTGGTGATAGGGGTAGGTAGGAAGGGGGGCAACGGAAGGGGTAAGCACTTACCTATGTAGTTTGGGGAGCTGTGTCTGTCCCCACGCTATTCCACTGGGGCGGAAAAAGAGTCAATCATGTCGATATAAAACTAGCAGCTAAGCCGTCAAGCATTCCATTCCCGACATATTTGAGCTATCGGACAGCTACTGCCAGACTACTGCTACCCTAATACTTCGCTTCTCCAACCAAAGTTTCTTTTAACTTAACGACATTCGACTTGGTTTTCTAGCATATACCGTTTCTTGTTTTGCAAAAGATCTAGATACCCAAAATGACCGTGCTGGAAAAGATAGACTCGAATGAGTCGGCTGCGCCCATGAGATATGGTACCTAACTCCTCCCAACTCCTCTATTGACTCACCCTGCCTCAATTGAGCTCCAACTAAATCCTCCAGAGCGCATAACCACCCAACCCGAAAACCCCTTCTTCACTCTCATCTCAGATCAATCGGTTGCCGTGATCCCCTCCTTCGCCCTCGAATCCGGTGTCACAATTTACGACGTCCCCGTCGCCTACAAAACATGGGGCAAGCTGAATGCCACCAGAGATAATGTCATGGTAATATGCCATGCCCTGACTGGCTCCGCTGACGTAGAGGACTGGTGGGGCCCGTTGATTGGCCCTGGGAGAGCGTTTGATACAAAGAGATACTTTATTGTGTGCTGTAATAGCTTGGGAAGTCCGTATGGGAGTGCTAGTCCATGTACGATTAATCCAGAGACGGGGGACAGGTATGGGCCAGAGTTCCCGTTGACGACGGTGAGAGATGATGTAGCGTACGTATATCCATCCATAGGTTATTGTTTCATAGCTGAAGGAAAATGGGGGCTAACTGGGTGAGGGTAGGATCCATAAACTTATCCTAGACGACCTAGGAGTGAAACAGGTTGCAGTGGCGATTGGTGGCTCTATGGGGGGGATGTTGGTGTTGGAGTGGGCGTACTATGGGGTGGATTATGTTAAGGCAATAGTTCCACTCGCTACATCAGCGAGGCACTCTGCATGGTGTATTTCGTGGGGGGAGGCTCAGAGACAGAGTGTTTACTCGGACCCGAAGTATGATGATGGCTATTACCCATTTGATGATGTATGTCTCCTCTCCTCAGAACCTCTAAGCCACAACCATGCTGATATACTTTCGGTCACATATAGCCACCAAACACCGGCCTCGGTGCTGCCCGTATGTCCGCCCTCCTCACCTACCGCTCCCGCAACTCCTTTGAATCCCGTTTCGGCCGAAACATCCCCGACCCCGGCCGGGTGCGATACATCAACCAACCCTCCCGCCCACCGACCACCCCCCAAGAAGAGCACTGGGCCGTGCATAACGACGGACTAAAAAACGGCAAAAAACTCGCCTCCACTCCCGGCACCCCACGGACTCCTTCTCCCACCAACGGAGCCCCAAATACTACCACTACCAGACAGCGGCGAGCACCCACTTACTTCTCCGCGCAAAGCTACCTTCGCTACCAAGCTGACAAATTCGTCCACCGCTTCGACTCGAACTGCTACATCGCCATCACCCGCAAGCTCGACACCCACGACGTCACCCGTGGTCGTGTCCCCCTGTCCAACTCCCCCACTACCCCACCTGGAAATCTATCACTAGCTCTGGGGCAGATAAGGCAACCTACATTGGTTATTGGGATTGAGTCAGATGGGTTGTTTACGTTCCAGGAGCAGCAGGAGCTGGCAACATATATTCCCAATGCGAGGCTAGAGAGAATTGATAGCCCAGAGGGGCATGATGCGTTTCTAATCCAGTTTGAGGAGGTTAATAGGCATATTGTAGATTTCCTACACGAGGTGCTGCCGAAAGTTTATGCTAGGGAGCTAGTTGAGGTGGGGGGGATGGAGGAGAGGAAGGAGAAGAAGGGGGGGTTGGTGACAGAGGTGGATGATATTACTGCTTGGTAGATGTGATGGCGTGGGTGAGTGAGGTTGTCTTAAGTATATCATCCGAGAGGGGTTATGACCGGAGATCACTTGTGTACCTGTTCAAGTTTCCTTGTGAAGATAGTATGTTAACTGTTATTGTATGGTTGGGAAAAGAGTGGCTTTGCTTTGTTTCTGTTTTCTGTTTTTGTGTTTTTTCATATACTCAGTACTCATATGCGGCCCCACTTTGCTTTGCGTGTATATAGCGTTGGGAACAGGAAGGGCAGTGATTCCACGAGTAGTGACTGTACAGAATATGCATAACTATGGACCTCTCCCCCGCCTGGAAAAGTAGATATTCAGAGATAAATATAACCCATGGGCCCCAGACTACCCGCAACTGCTGGATCTGGTCGTGAGAAAACTATGTGCTTGAATACACCATGAGCCTTGCTTATCTTTCACAATGTTGAAGATGTTACCGCGAATTGTGGGTCGTTTGGGGGGCTGGCTGGAATCTTGGACAGGATAGACGTACAGCATGGCATAAGACTAGTACAGCATCAATTAGAATTAGAATTTGGGACTATGTACTGACTAAGCGACATCACATGATAACCCGAGTAACCAAACCCCCAGCGAGGCTAGAAAATGGCAACCAGACTAAGAAAATGGTAGAGGGTGTGTTGAGTTTAGTCTGGTTGACACAAGCCCCTCGGAAGAGGTTGTGTTTTGCCAGCCAGCTAGGCCAGACGAGAGTCATAATCAAACCAGATTACCCTGAAAACAAAGACGCGAACTCAAATGCCGCACCCAAGAAATGGAACTTGACTACATGTATATATATTAAAAAGGTGAGAGCAACTTGGATAAGAAAATTGATGTTGATTAAAAGCAGATACAACTAACCAAGGAAGAACTAATCATTTGCTTGAGTGAAGTTTTTCAGGTCGAGAATTTGGGCTGCGGGGTAGTCTCGGCGATCATATTTAAGGAAAATTTGTGCTCGTCATGTAGTCGTATGCGTACCCAAATCTCAAATCCCCAAAATAGATCGAGTGCCGAATTAGGAATTGCCGCATTCGTAGTAGGGCCTTTCCGAGAGGTATAGTACACTTGGTGACGTCATGAGTCTTCAGATGTCGACCTCTCATCACAAAATCAGCCATAGGGCAGAGGTTCCACTCAGGTCTCACTCTTGCACCTAATCTCTTCCGCCTCCGGACCCAGAATGCAACTGGTGGATTCAAGCAGCCAGGCAGTCCCCGCAAGGCTCCCGCTTCGTGGCTGTTGTTATGGACCTGCAGTCATCGTCACCGCACCGACTATAGTAGGTGGTGATTGGGATGCCACATTCGGTGCAGTAGACGAGGATTTTGACACACATATTGTGCAGAGGTTGTGGGTACTGGTAGTGACTGAATACTCTTGACTTGCCGGCGGCGTTGAGAAATATACGCTGACGCTATGAATATCCTGCTGGCTGGAGCGAGTATGAGCAGGATACAGAATAGTTTCTTGGGAGATGGACTGAGCTATATATACATGGGTGGTGGATGAGAGCCCAATTTCCCCAAGCCCAGGGAAGAGTGAGTCCAGGCCCAGGAGGTGACTGGTTCGGGCTCCGAGGCAGTGTCAGCTGCAGGTTGTACTTTTCCAGGTGAGTCGTGGCCGCAGTGCTGTGCCAATGCAATGTCGTTCATGCAGCCTCAGGCTTCGTTCAATCCTTCCTCCATCTCAAGGCCCAATAGCGAGCCTATAATGTTCGGCGAGTGGTCTGATGGGCTGCTCCTCAGTTCAAGCTTCATTGGTCTTCCCTCCTCTAACCACGTAAGATAACACGTCTTCCATCGGGCTATGGTCTCTTCTCATCAATGGAGCACTGCCTGCAAAACGATGCATAAAGACTGAAGCCGCGAGCTCTCACGCACGGCTATTTCAATCGAGATTATGATCTATCAACAAGGTCAGGTGGCCTATAGTAAGTAAGCTCTACCCTGCATGCATGCAGCTTTCTGCGCATTTCATACTTGCACCCGCGGGTGGCTGGCTTATAAACTATATTAACCGTGCCAACCAGACCCATATTTCCTGTAAAACCGTTATCTCGCGTCTACCTTTCTACCAATCACTAGCAGACCTTAAAACCCCCTTGCCTAGGACTACTACCGGTACATCTCAGCTTGATTATGTGGAATTTAAATATTTGATACTAGTTCAGGATTTATGGCTTTGTGATGTGTTCAATTATTAGGTACATTACTACATTACTAACTGATGATATCCTACCGAAGGCTTCGAATGTTCTAGCGCGGGTGGTGAGACCAGAGTAGCGGACAGGTCCGGAAATTCTGTCATGAATATCTGCAGGGAGGCCTGAGGATAGATTCAAAATGAAACCGCCTCTTCTGAGCATGATGCAGGTGCATGGCCATAATCTGACTCACGTGTTACCATGCGGTACGCGGTTTCAATGCTGATATATATCAATATGTGGTGGGGTTGCGGATAGGGCTGGCGAGGTTAAGATATACCCTTGCAGGAGATATCCGGCGCACTTCGGAGCCGGAGGTGTGCGGACTAAAATGTTTTCCTTTATGGGTATGCTTTTGGCGCCAAAATAGTGCTAGCTGTGACGAGGCTGGCCCCGGCAGATGTTCTGCCTCGATTAAGAGTTTACTAGATAATATGGTATGTACTCCACGCGTTATATCGGCTTCACCTTAGCTAGGATACTTACTTTCAAAGGCCCAATTCTAAATACTCCGACTCCGGCATGGGAACTAATTCATGCATTTCGTCCCATCAATTCGGATTTTGACCGATGAGATATGTCGTTCAGTGTGCGTCAAGCTGGGGTTCGAATACGAACATACACTGTGGGTGATAACAGGATTTAGCTGTGTTCAAACATTATTCGACGATAGCTATATCGATCAATAGGAACCAACGGAAATATTTGAAAATACGCAATGGTAAGCAAGGCGACTTCTCAAGAAACGATTCAAACCCACCCAACTTGACAACGTGGACCGCCCGGATGACATGACGTTCCTAACATGCCAAGCTAGGTAATACTGTCTTTGCAACAACAACACAACAATCTGCGCGCACCGCGCAATCCACAGACCTGAAGGCCTTCTTACTGGTAGTCTTACCCAGCCTTAGTTTAAAGATACCTACCCTTGCATAGCTGAAGTCACAGCAGATCTCCAGAGAGGAGATTTCTAGCTAGATCACCTTGGCAACCGAAACCAAGGAAATTCAAAGTCATAGACTCCAATCATGCGCTTCGTGGATTTTTGGGTCGAGACGCTGGGGTGGAGAAGGTGGAAGGTGAAACAATTCAGAAACAGGGAGGTACCTAGTTGCTTAAGTAGCACTTTGGACCGCCTGGAGTTGGTGAGAATATATAGCGTACTTGTATTTTTGGCTTCTTTGCACTTTGCTCATATTATCAATTTCCGTTGTCCTAGATACAATATTTTGGTGGTGAGACTGCTATATATTGGTAAGTTATTGATTCTGCACAGTTCCCAATGGAGTTGGAGAAAGTACCCCGTTCAAGTTTCCCAGCTAACTCTTGAGATGGGCGTGGCAGAACTACATTTACGTGGATCGAGGCTACAATTACGCACAATATTGCGTTACGGACGAGGCTTGCATACTTGCTAGGCGAATATAGCCCTTGATACATACTTGCAGTTCCTTAAATGGGCAAGAAAACCATAGTGTGGGGCATCCTCCTCCCACCTTTCATCGATCGTCTCCTCAATTGGATTAAGCCCTCCCCCAAACCGCTCAGCGCAAAAGACGAACTCTGGCTCTTCACTAATACCGCCTTCCCCTCACCCCAAAACCCCAACCAATGGATCGCCGAATTCGTAGCCTGCTACTTCCGCTACAATTCTGGCGACGAACTTTCCCGCATTGTCGCCGATGTCATCCAGCAGCTCGGCATCGTTAGGGACGATGCTGCGGAGAAAATCGTCGCGGAGAGGGTAGAGCTCTTCCTGAACCTAATCCAGCCCAACCGCACAGTCGAGATTATGGTCGATAATGGAAATGGAGGGAATATCCTCCTTGGCCCTGGTGGGCCAAACGGGATTTCATCCAACCTCCTGCCATTTCCGGATTCCTCCTACAGAGATGGCCAGCTTGTCCATTCCACTGCAAAACTTCCAAGGGGATACGGGCACTTCGACCGCGGCCTTAACGGGTTCGAATCCATGACTACCGTATTCGCAGAACCCCAAGGTTGGGGCGTTATCAGTGATATCGACGATACCATCAAAATCACCCACGTTCTGAACAAACTTGATGTCCTCAGACACACCTTAGCACTCCCCGCACAGCCCGTCCCAGGGATGCCAGAATTCTACCGCAACGTCCTCCAGCCTACCCTCAATAACCCCGTATGGTTCTACCTCACCGCATCCCCATACAACCTGTACCCCTTCCTCTCGCAGTTCCTAGACGACTTCGGTTTTCCCAAGGGAACTTCTATCTTGAGAGCTATGTCATGGCAGAACATCGAAGAATTCATATATACCTCGCTCACTGTTGGCACGGAGGAATATAAATTTGATAGGATCAGTAAAATCCACGAGTGGTTTCCCCGGCGAAAAATGGTTCTTATTGGCGATAGCACGCAGAAGGACCCAGAGGTATACGGGGACGCGGCGAGGACGTGGAGTGGATGGGTTGGGGCGATTTATATCAGGGTTGTTAAGGGTGTGGATAAGGTTAAGGAGAGGGAGTTGAATAGTGCTCAGAGGTTTGAGGAGGCTTTTAGAGGGGTAGATAGGGAGTTGTGGACGACGTTTGAAGATGTGCAAGAGATTATTAAGCCGTTGACTGCGGTGGCGAGGGCGGATCCGAGTGGGGCTCGGAGTGATTAGGCGCGGATATAGGGGTGTCAGGGAGAAAGTGTTGGGGGTAGGGATTATGATTATGGGATCACGGGTTTGGATTGTACTGGGTAGGCAATTTGTTTTATGTTTGTGTTTCTTAGTTGGCCTGCATTGCGTTAGGCTTACTGCAGCTTTATGTGCATTATTGCTGCCTGTCGATTACTAGTTCTCCTACCTGTCACTTACCCTGTGCTTCTTCTGTCATTTATAGTATACAGATCTTAGTGCTTATTCCCCACCCTCTCCTTCACCTTTAACGAATGTTCCGAATTTTATGCTTCCTTTTCTCCGAGAATTACCCTAAGAGATGGCTCTCTGCGTGCGTGGAATTATGAAGCGAAAGTTGCTTTGTGAATTATGCGTAGTAACACTACCGTATTTTGGAGTGGTCTCAGGTTCACTGCTTCTCAGCATGAGAAGTTGAGGAAAGACCGTCAAACCACCAATAAAGCCAATCTCGCTATTTGTCTTCTTCAAGTCAGTCCAAATCCACCCGTACTCATGCCAGGGGCTTGATCGCAGCACACACAAAAGCAACCCATACAAAGCAAAAGGGACATCCAAAGCACAAGCATACAAATCAATATCGCTCAAAAGCAAGAAATTATGCCAAAGCACCTCATAAAAATCAACACCAACACCCACAGCAAAGAGAAGAAATTTCCAGAAGTAATCAAAGACATCCGCAGCCCTCATCACGCCAATCTCTCCTCCGTCCACTCCTTCATCCGCTCCCCTACTAGAAGCTAACATTATCCTCCCTCCTTCTTCCCCCCCTACCACTCTCCCCGCCAT
>Ga0307511_10002351_pt1 | contig 19773 bp, 20 predicted proteins | sample 13_EM_MG_FD_200266 | JGI IMG/M metagenome (GOLD analysis project Ga0307511, IMG submission 200266) | Populus trichocarpa ectomycorrhiza microbial communities from riparian zone in the Pacific Northwest, United States - 13_EM | ecosystem: Host-associated > Plants > Roots > Unclassified | place...
GCGTCCCGCCCGACGGTGGTTTCCGTGAATTGCCCAGAAAACCACCGCCATGCGAGGACGCCCGGCCGGTTGCAGGCGAGGACGCCCGCGCGACGCCTCGGGTGATCGTCGTCACCACCGCTCGTGACCGCTTGCACGGATGCCGCTTTTGCCGCGCCCTAACCTGAGCAGCATGAAAACGGGAGCGGCACCGGCAAGGGCGTTCGAGCGATTTCGCTGGATCGCCATCCTCACGCCGGCCGTCTTCCTGATCGCGTTCCACGCCGTCCTTCTGCTCCGCCGCCTCGGCGACGCTTCGATCACGCGGCCGTCGGTTCTCGGGCGATGGACCTTCGCCATCATCCTGCTCGTTGCCGCATCCATCGCGCGGCGTTTCTTCTCCGGCCGGCGCGTGGCCATCGCCTTCTGGCTCCTGGTCGCGGTTCTCCATCTGGCCATTCCGGTGGCCGACCGCAGCGTCGAAGACGTTGCCCTGCTCGTGGCCGCGCTTCCGGCGCTGATCGTTCTCAGCGCATACACCGGCAACGCGCAGGGCGACGCGTGGCCGGCATCGCGACTTATTCGAAACGATCGGATCGCATTCGCCTCGCTGCGACTCGATCCCTTCAACGCCGGCCGTGCTCCCCCTCTTTTCTGAGTGCCCGCTCACGACACTGCACATCACGAAAAGAGGATTTGAATCATGAGTACGAAACTGTTGCGGAGCTCCCTCCTTCTGTTGCTTCTTCTCTTTCCCCTGATCGCCGTCGCTGACGATGCGCCGGCCAAGACCACGGACACGAGCGCGGCAGACACGACCAAAGTAGAAACCGCGATGCCGTCGTTCTTTGCGGAGACGACGGTTACGGCAACGGGATCGAAGCGCGACGTCTTCGAGATCGCCACGCCGGTGACGGTCATCCGCGAGGAAACGATCGAGCAGAAGTCGCCGCAGAACGCGGCCGAGCTGCTGCGCGAGCAACCGGGCGTCGACATCAACGGCGTCGGTCCGAATCAGGGAAGGCCGGTCATCCGCGGACAGCGCGGCTTGCGCGTGCTGTTCCTCGAAAACGGCTTGCGCCTCAACAATCCCCGCCGCCAGACGGACTTCGGCGAAGTGACCGGACTGGTCGATCTCAACAGCGTCTCCACCATCGAAGTGGTGCGCGGGCCCGCCTCCGTGCTCTACGGCACCGATGCCATCGGCGGCGTTCTGAACCTGGTCAGCAAGGATCCGTCATTCCCAACGAGCTCGAACGTCACCGGCTTCATCGAAGGCCGCTATTCGAACAGCGGGCGGCTGGCCAGCGGCAGCGCAGGATTCAATGCCCGCCTCGGTGCTCTGACGATGCAGCTCGGAGGAACGAAGCGGCAGGTCGATGACTACGCCGCTCCGGCCGGCAGCTTCGGCGCCATCCGCCTGCAGAACGGCACCACCGTCCTCGATTCCGGCGTTCACGATTCGACCGTCTGGGGCAGCCTCTCCTACGCCGCCAGCGACCGCGACAAAATCGGCTTCCGCTTCAACCGCTATCGCGCCGGCCAGGCCGGATTCGGCTACGTTCCGGGGAATCTCTACGGCGTCACCGAAGAAGCCAAGATCCGCATCCTCTATCCGAGCCAGGATTTCGACCGCTACATGCTGTCGTATTTCGGTTCGCCGCTGGAGCGCGTGTGGGCCGACTCCGCGAACGTTCAGGTTTACTACCAGCGCAACGCCCGCCAGCTCGCCAATGACATCGACATCGATATCGGTCCCGTCGGTCCGGGATTCCCGCATTCCACGGTCCACGCCGACACGCTCAATCACTCCGACGTGACCACCCTGGGATTCCGCACCGACGCGGTGAAGATTTTCGGCAACGGACGCCACATCATCACCTACGGCCTGGAAGGAACGCGCGATCACAGCGCCAACACCGATTCCTCGGTGACCACGACCATCATCCGTACGCCGTACGGCAATTACACCAGCGTCTCGCCCGACACGCTCGCCAATGCGCCCAATGCCACGAATCTCAGCTACGGCGTGTTCGCGCAGGACGAAGTCTCGCTGACGACGAAGCTGAAGATGACGGCAGGACTTCGCTTCCACAACGTGAAGACTGAAGCGATCGCCACGCCCGGCTGGAACATCGACGGTCTCGGATTTTCCGATCGCAATCTGGTCGGGGCTCTGACCACGACCTACCAGGTCACCGACTACATGAACCTGCTGGCGTCGTACGGGCGCGGATTCCGCGCCCCGAACATCATCGAGCGTCTCTTCAATGGACCGACGCCGGAAGGGAGCGGCTATCAGCTTCTCAATCCCGCTTTGAAGTCGGAGACGAGCAACAATTTCGACCTCGGCGTGAAGTACCGCCGCTGGGACGCGTTCATGGAAGCCGTGGCTTTCCGCAATGACATCAGCGGCGGCATCATTCAGGCCTACCTGTCACCGAGTGAGATCGCCCAACTCGATCCGACCACGCAAGCCGCCATCAAAGCGAGCGGCGCGCAGTTCACGGTGCAGGATCGCAACACGGAACGCCTTCGCTATCAGGGTGTGGAACTTGCCCTCGGTTGGCACTCGCACCTCGGCATCACGCTCGGCGGCAACTACACCTGGATCGACGGCAACCGCATCGATTCGATCAATCCGCCCACGGGCGACAGCTATTCGAACAAGATCTACGCCTACGCCCGCTACGAGCCGCAGATGTCCCGCTACTGGCTGGAGTACCACGTCCGCCACAACGGCGCGACGGACGCCAACATCGATCCGAACGAGCCGGTCCCGCCGGTAGGACGGACGCTGCCATCGTTCACCGTGCACGGCGTCGGCGCCGGCGTGCGCCTGTTCGAGATGGCCGGCATGTCGAATGAGGTCACGGTCTGGGTCGAGAACCTGACCAACCAGCTCTACGCCGAGTTCTCCAACGCCACCTTCTTCCGCCCCGAACCGGGACGGACGGCGAAAGTCAGTTACCGCGTGAAGTTCTGAGCGTCCCCTGCAACCGCCGGGCGTCTTTGCCCGGCGGTTTTTCTCTTTTGGTTGATCACCGCACGTCCGTCAGGCGCGCGAAGCCGGTCGATCAATCCAGCGCGTCACCAGGGCAGCCGCGGAGCGGCGTCATCTACGTAGCCCACCGCGTGAGCGGTGGGTTTCGAATGCAAGCCCGATTTTCAGCCGCGGAGCGGCGACACTTCGCGTTGCGGTCAACGCCGACGTTCGAGATGCCGCCGCTCCGCGGCTGGATATTCGGCGATCACAAACCCACCGCTCACGCGGTGGGCTACCTGGATTTCGCCGCTCCGCGGCTTGTTGTGATCCGCTTCTCCCGCGGGCGGTGCGATGCTCGGACGAAAGATGCCCTCACGCCATCGCCAGCGCGCGCGAGCCTCTCGGACGGCGCTTCCACGCGACATACGGACGGGCCAATTGCCGCAGAGCGCCGTTTTTGAGCGCGTAGAGATCGCTGGCGATGTTGGCAGGAAGCAATCCCGCCGTCTCCTCGGGTTGCACGACGAGCGAAACCTCGATCGGCAGGATGCCCACCGGCAGACCGGCGCGACGGCACGCCTGATGGAGATAGACGAACACTTCTTTCATCGCATCGGGATCGGGCGGCGCAACGTTCTCCATCTCGCTCCCGGCTGTCGGACGGAAGATGCAGACGGTCGGAAACGCGCCGGCGTTCACGATACGGTCGATGCCGCGCTTCGTCGCTTCGATCGGTTCCACGCCGGCGATGATCTCGCCCGACACGCGTCCCCGTCCCAGCTTGCGCGACGTGTACTCCATCGCTTCGAAGAACGCGTGCTGGCCGACGGTCTTCGCTTTGCCTGGACAAAGCCGCGCGAAGACCTCGGGGTCCTCGAATTCGTAGCAGAAGGAAAAGTGATCCGTCCCCGCGGCGATCAGATCATCGTACTCGTGGTAGCTGCCCCGAGGAACGGGAACCGCCTGCACGCCGATGAAACCGCCGACATGCGTGCGCACCGCGCGCACGAACGGCTGCGCCTGACGCAGACCGTGAATGACTTCGCGATCGGGCCGGTCTTCGTAGTGATAGCCGGTATTGAAATGCGTGAAGATGCAATTCGACTCCTCGCGCGCCGCGCGCGCGACCTCGACGACGTCCGTGAGCCGTTTCCGCGACTCCTCCGCCGCGCCGACATTCTTCCCCGTCGTGCAGAACTTGCAGGCCACGGACGGCGACCACGTCCAATAGAGACAGCGATTGGAAATGTAGATGCCGAGGTAATTGCCCTGGAGAACGCCGACACGGTGCATCGGGACGTCCGCGCTCGTGTTGCGTGAATACCAGGCCGGCTCCGGCGGGATCGTCACATCGTATTCAGCGTGACTGCGGCCATCGACGACGAAGTAACGATCGTTAACATTCTGCAGCGTGAACGGCGACTGCTGCGCGAACGGCTCGACCACCGGCACATTCACCCAGATCGGCTTCGGCGAGGAGGGAATCACGATCTCCAGCCCGGAGCCGAGCCCGGCCCGCGTGCGGCTGATGCGACGCCCATCTTCATCTGTGTGACACGTCGCGCCGATGCGCATCCCGCGGCAGAACAACTCGATCTCCAGCTCGACAGGTTTCAGCATGCGCCGATTAGAGGCTTGCGCGAGCCGCATCCCGATGATTGCCATCACACGACCGTGTGATAGGGCTGGAGCGCTGGCGGTCCTCGCCGGAATGTCGTCGCGCGCGAAGGCGCGCTTCACAATCTCAGCCCCGCGCTGTGCGCGGGGAACGCGAGAACGCCCCAATTCGCGGCCGCGAAGGCGGCCGCAATAAAAGACCGCCCTTCCTCCCGTGTGACGCGCAACACACCCTCGTGTGAGCACTCCCACGGCCTCATTTGCCCCGCGACGCCATCCTGTCGATGGGAGGACTGCTCATGTCCCGCATATTGCCGAAACAGGAAGCCATTCCACGCACCGAGATGATCGCCATTCTGCGCAGCGAATTCTCCAAGCTCACCGACGAAGACAACTCGCTCTGCAAAGTCGCCTCGGAGCGCGGCATCTTCTGCAAGGGATTTCATCGCTACAGCGACGGAAGTCTGCGCCGCTGCTACTCCTGGCTCGAGAAACGCCGTCCCGGCATGTCGCGCGAAGAGCTCGAAGACCTTGCCAACCGTTGGCAGCTCGCGCGGCAGATCGTCGACGAGCTTCCGCTGGCTTGTGACGTGCAGCAGAAAGAGCACGACTCCTGCGGCGGCTGGGACGATTTCTCCAACGAACAGCTCTCCCAATTCTTCACCGAGCTCACCGGCCGCACCCTCATCGTCGCCTGACTGCCATGACCATCGCCGAACCGGAAGTTTCGTATCCCGCCCATCTCGAAGCCGACGTCGTCCTGCGCAACGGCCGCACGCTGCGCATCCGCCCTGTGCGTTGTGATGATCGCGAACGGCTGCGCGCCTTCTTCGCCACGCTCTCGCCGGAAACGCTGCATGCGCGCTTCTTCGACATGTGCACTGCCGATCAGGCCCTGCTCTACGCGCCGGCCGACGTCGACTACGTTCACGACTTCGGCGTCGTCGGCGAAGTCGGCGACCGCATCGTCGCTGTCGCGCACTACTTCGGATCGCCGCGCCATCCGCGCATCGCCGAGGTGGCCTTCGCCATTGCTGACGATCAGCAGGGATGCGGCATCGGAACGCATCTGCTCGAAAAGCTCGCCGCCGCCGCGCGTCTCAATCACATCGAGCGCTTCGAAGCCGAGCTGCTTTCGCAGAACGCGCGGATGCTGGATGTGTTTCTCTCCTCGGGGTTCGACGTCCTGCGCCGCACCGACGAAGGGACGATTCACGTCTCCTTCGCCATCGAGCCTACGGCTTCCTCGCGCTCGCACGCGGCCGAGCGCGGACAGCACGCCGCACACGAATCGATGAAGCCGATTTTCGAGCCGCGCTCCATCGCCATCGTCGGCGCGGGTCGTCGTCCCGGCCAGCTCGGTCACCAGATCCTCGCCAACCTGCGGCGCTCCGGATTCACCGGCGATCTCTTCGTCGTCAATCCGAAAGCGGCCGAGATCGATGGCGTGCGCTCCTATCCGTCGCTGACCGAAATCCCGATCGCGATCGATCTGGCCATCGTCGTCGTCCCCGCCTCCGAAGTTGAGCACGTCATCGACGACTGCGTCACAAAAGGCGTTCGCGGTGTCGTCGTCATCACCGCCGGATTCGCCGAGACAGGGCAGCTCGGACGCGATGCCGAGCGCCGGCTGCTCGAAAAAGTGCGCGCCGCCGGCATGCGCATGGTCGGCCCCAACTGCATGGGTGTCATCAACACCGATCCCGCCATTCGCATGCACGGGACATTTGCCGCGACCTATCCGCCGGCCGGCAACGTGGCCATGTCCAGCCAGAGCGGCGCCCTCGGCGTGGCCATTCTCGACTACGCGCGCTCGCTCAACATCGGCTTCTCCACGTTCCTCTCCGTCGGCAACAAAGCCGACGTTTCCGGCAACGACCTCATTCAATACTGGGCCGAAGACAAGCGGACCGACGTCATCCTGCTGTACCTCGAAAGCTTCGGAAATCCGCGCAAGTTCGCCGAGATCGCCCGCCGCGTCGGCAAGACCAAGCCGATCGTGCTGGTGAAAGCCGGCCGCTCGGCCTCGGGCGCGCGCGCGGCCGCCTCGCACACCGGCGCGCTGGCGTCGAGCGATGCCATCGTGGCCGATCTTCTCCGCCAGGCCGGCGTCATCCGCACCGACACGCTCGAAGAGCTATTCGACGTCGCTTCTCTCCTCGCCAATCAGCCCCTTCCGCGCGGACGCCGCGTTGCCATCCTCACCAATGCCGGCGGTCCCGGAATCCTGGCCGCCGATGCCTGCGAGGCCCACGGTCTGACGCTCGCGCCCCTCGGCGATGCCACCGTCGAGCGTCTGCGCTCGTTCCTGCCGGCTGCTGCCAGTGTTGGCAATCCGGTCGACATGATCGCCTCGGCGTCGCCGGAGCAGTACCGCCGCTCGCTCGAAGCGCTCATCGACGACGACTCGATCGACGATGTCCTCGTCATCTATATCCCCGTGCAGCCGACCGACGCCCCCGAGGTCGCTGCCGCGATCCGCGACATCGCCACGCGCGCCAACGGCAAGACAATCCTGGCCACCTTCATGAGCGCGCATGGCGTCCCCGAGCCGCTCGCCCCCGTACCGTCATTCGCCTTCCCCGAGCGCGCCGTCGGCGCCCTGGCCCGCGCCGCGAATTACGCCGAGTGGCGTCGCCGTCCGGAGAAGGAAAGCGCTCCATTGATGCTCGACGAGAAAGCACTGCGCGACATCATCGACAACGCACTGGAGCACGGCGGAGGCTGGCTCGATCCAGGCGAAACCGATCGCCTTCTCCGCGCCGCGGGCATCAACACCCCCGGCGGCGAGATCGTCACCGGCGCGGATGAAGCATTCGAAGCAGCGATGCGAATCGCGCAGCCTGTGGCCCTCAAAGCGATCGGTCCCAAACTCCTCCACAAGAGCGACCGCGGCGGCGTCCGCCTGTCACTTCAAACCGAATGCGACGCCCGCGACGCCTTCATCGAAATGAAGACCCGCCTCGGCGACGACATGACCGCCGCCTACGTCCAGCCGATGATCACCGGCGGCGTGGAAGTGATGCTCGGCGCCACCGACGACCCCACCTTCGGCCAAGTCCTCGCCTTCGGCGCCGGCGGCACGCTGGTCGAGCTGCTCGCCGACGTCGCCTTCCGCATCCACCCCCTCACCGAAACCGACGCCGACGACATCATCCAACAAACCCGCATCGCCAAACTCCTGACCGGCATCCGCGGCGCGGCACCGAGCGACGTTCCCGCGCTACACGAAGCCATCCTCCGCCTGTCGTCGCTGATCACGATCTGCCCCGAAATCCGCGAGCTGGATATCAATCCGCTAAAGGTTCTCGATCACGGGGTGGTGGCGCTCGATGCGCGGATTCGCGTGGAACGAATCATCCACGCCCAGCCCTCACGGAGGATTGCCTATTGAGAGCCTGTATCCGCAGATTACGCAGATGAACGCAGACTGAATCTTTTTATCTGCGTACATCTGTGTAATCTGCGGATTGTCACTTCGGTCAAGTCTTCGGCTATGTGGGCTCTCAGCACTCTATGAACCCGCTGCGATTCCGGAATTTGTACTCAGCGCGAATGCTCACCTCGCCCAGCTTTGTAAGGGCGATGTATGTGTTGCAGAGGAGCTGCGCTCGCGCCGCAATTGCGGCCTTCGAGGCAGCAACACGGCGGTCCCATTCCTCATTCTGGTCGTCGTACGTTCCGCGTTCCGGCTTGCCCCAGGACTGCGCCTCGAAGGCCTTCCGGTCACGGCTGATGATGTCGGAGTGGACACGCGCAGGGAGCGTCGAGAGTTCGTGGACTGCGTTGTTGCGAGCGTCCCGAGAGATCTTTGAGGCCAAAAACCCCGCACGAAGATCTGTGACTAGCGCGCCGAGTCCGGCTCCCTCAAGTTGAATGAAGGAGGTTTCGAGTTGTTCTTGCAGCTTGTACCTCTTCTTCTTCCCCAGCACAGCCGTAATCAGGAAGTCACGAAGGCGATCTGAGGCCGCGATGAGCGCAACGAGCGCCGCGAACTCGTTGAAGTCGAACACGGACGATTCGATCTCCATCGGAGGCGCATGTGGCTCATACATGAGCGCCTGTCCGATGAAGTGGCGCGAGGTCTTCATGAACCCGAAGAAGTCATGCCCCAACTCCATCAAAGACTGCTCCTGTACGGTCGGTGCGCACTGCGGCGGAATGTTGTGTTGCCAGTTCATGACATCGTGGTCGTAGGGCGGCACTTGGATCCACATCACATAGCCGAGGTAGTCGCGATCCATCTCTTCGAGGTTGAGCCACCCGTAGCGATCAATATCCAAGACGCCGCGGGCGTTCAAAAGCGTCTCGGCAGCCTGCCTTAGCGTTTCGAGTTCAGAGGCCATCCGGTGGATGTAACAGAGTCGGACATTTGCGTCCAGACTCTCCTGTCGGACGCTTGTAACTCGATGCATATGGTGACTTTGTTCCGTTGCATCGGCGTCCGATCGGTCGTAGTGTTGGATTTCTGGAGCGTTCGATGACGCAGACGATCGAGGCCATCTACACCGACGGCGTTCTGAAGCCTACGGCCGAGTTGCCCCTCCGGGACAACCAGCGTGTTCGCCTGACCGTCGAGACCATCGACGAGACCAACATGGATCGCGAGGCTGCCGTCTCACGTCTGAAGGCTGGGATCGCGGGCATGCGTTTCTTCTCGGAGGGACCGCTTCCCAGCCGCGATGAACTGGATGATCGCCGTTGATACGAACGCAGCCGGTCAGGTCCGACGCATACCGAATCATGCATTCGTTCTATAGAATCGAAGTCGTGAAGACACACGACGGCATCGACAGGCGCAGCCTCACGATGGCTTGCCGCATCGCCGAGAAGATCGAGAGCGATCCGGGGCGTGAAGGGCTCGAGCATGCGCGGGAGGTTTGTGCGCGATGGGTGGAGAAGGGGAACACCCCGGCAGGCGAATGGTTGGCCATCCTGCAGCGTCCCTGGTCTGAGATTCGAAGCATTCTGCTTGATGACTCCGAGGAAGGAAGACGTCTCCGTCAGAACGATCCTTTCTGTGGAATCCTGACTCCGGCCGAGCGCTGGGAGATTTATCGGGAGGCGGCACGGAATGAAGCGCGATGAGCTCGAGCACGTCCTCCGTGCCGCTGGGGCGATCACCGGCGTTTCAACGTGGGTGATCGTCGGAAGTCAGGCCATTCTCGGCTCGGTGCCGAATGCCCCGACGGAGCTGCTTGTATCGCAGGAAGTGGATCTCTATGCGCCGGCGGACGAGGCCGCGAGCGATCTGGTGGATGGTTCGATCGGAGAAAAATCACCCTTTCACGAATCGTTCGGTTACTACGCACACGGCGTGGGACAGGAGACCGCGATCCTTCCGTCGCGCTGGCGTGAACGTGCCGTTACGATTCAGACGCCGTTCACAGGTGGCGTCACCGGAATCTGTCCGGAGCCCGCCGACCTGGCCATCAGCAAGCTCGCGGCATGGCGCGAAAAAGACCAGGACTTTGTCCGGGTTCTCCTTCAACGACAAATCGTGAGCGTCGATCAGCTCCAGGCTCGGCTTGGCGAGGTCGATGAAGAAACCGCAATGCGAATTCGTACACGGCTTCGCGATCTCTTCTGATCAGATCGAAATCTCGGCTGCAGCCGAGATTTCACACCTTGTGAGTTACCCCGTAATCTTCTTCCTCAGCGCATACCCCACCACCTCCGCCCGGTTGTGCAGTCGCAGTTTGTCGAGGATGTTGCGGACGTGGAATTTGACGGTGTTTTCGCTGAGGTCGAGGCGTTTGGCTAGTTTGCGGTTCGACGTTACGCCTTCGACCATCAGTTGCAGGACTTCGAGCTCGCGCGTGGTGAGGGCGTCGGGCTCCGTCTCCGAGGTCTTGGGCTCGGACTGCGGTTTGGCGAACTCCTGGAGGAGCTTGCGTGCGAGGGCGGGCGTGAGCGCCGGCTCGCCGGCGGCGGCGCGGTCGAGGAGGGCGAAGAAATCGCCGGCTTCGAGGTTTTTCAACAGATAGCCCTGCGCGCCGGCCTTGATCGCTTCGAAGAGCGTCTCATCCTGATCCGATGCGGTGAGAATCATGACCTTCACCTCGGGCATCTCCGCTGCGATCAGCCGCGTGGCGGAGACGCCGTCCAGCTCCGGCATCGAGACGTCCATGAGCACGAATTCGGGACGGAGCTGGCGCGCCAGCTCGATGGCCTCGCGGCCGTTGTGCGCTTCGCCTACGACCTCGTGCCCCTGCGCCTGCAGCAGGCTGCGAAGGCCGTCGCGGAAGAGCGGATGATCGTCGGCGATCAGGATGCGCACGAGGAAAGTGTAGTCGCGATCAGCTTGCGGACAACGGGATGTCGACGCTGACCGACGTCCCGCCGCCCGGCCTGCTCTCCACCGTGAACGTGGCGCCGATTGACTCGGCTCGCTCGCGCATCGTCGACAGGCCGAAGCGCGGGAAGACGCCGCGGCTCAGCGTCCCCTGCGAAAACCCGACGCCGTTGTCCGTGATCGCCAGGCACAGTTTTCCATCGCCCTTGCGAACGTCCACCGAGGCCGACGTCGCTCGCGAATGTTTGCGCACGTTCGTCAGCGATTCCTGAATGATGCGGACGAGTTGCAGCTCGGTGCCCGGCGGAAGAGTGACGTCCCGATCGACGGTGAGCTGCGTGGCGATCCCGGTCTGCTCCTGCCAGCGATCGATGTACTCCTGCAGCACGTCCTGAAACGATCGCGACGGCCCGGGCAGCGTTCGGAGATCGACGATCGATTCCCTCACGTCGCTGTACGCTTCCCGCGCAGCTTCGGCCAGTTGGCGCAACTGTTCCAGCCCTTCGTCCGTCTTGTTGCGGCGGATGTATTCGGTGGCCGCCTGAACTTTCGTGTTCACGTAGCCCAGGACTTGGGCGATGCCGTCGTGCATCTCGTGGGCGATGCGCAGGCGCTCCTGAGCAACGGCCAGATCGGCAACCTGGCGATGGAGATGCGCGTTGTCGATGGCGATGGCGGCCTGCACGGCGAAGCGCTCCAGCGACTCTTCGTCGTCGGTGGTGAATTCGCCGCCATGCAATTTTTCGCTGAGGTAGAGATTGCCGACGAACGGCCCCTTGCAGGTGACCGGAACGGCCAGAAGCGAGTGCATGACGGGATGATTGGCGGGGAAGCCGTACGATCGCGGATCGCGGCCGATGTCGGGCAGGCGCAGCCGCTCGCCTTCGTGAAGAACCACGCCGAGGAGCCCGTGCCCGACGGGAGGCGGCCCGATTTTCGCGCGCTGCTCCGGCGTGACTCCCGACGTGAGAAACGTCTGGATTGAGCCATCGTCGTTGACGACCGACAGTGCACCGTAGCGCGCTCCGACCAGGGTTCGTGCCCGCTCCACCACTTTGTTCAGCACGGCATCGAGCGAAAGCTCCGCGGTGACGTCGAGCCCCGCGCCGTGAAGTGCGAGCAGCTCCGCGTTCTGACGCCTCTGCCGCTTGCTGGCCTCGCTGATCGCGCGAACCATGACCGCCCCGAAGAGGATGAAGGCGACGGCCACGAGCCCGTCCAGGATCACGCGCGTGCGAAGCGACGTCGATCCCACGGTCATCATCCGTAACCCCTCGAGGGTGAGAACGATCACGACGGGCCAGACGATCGTCAGCAGACGGATGCGGCGCAGTGTCATTGGTGAGGAGAGAGGGTAAGTCGGAACGCGTGCATCGTCGAGCGCATCAATAGCGGCAAACTACTTCTTGTCCTCGAGCATTACTTCAAACCGCAGGTCGATGCTGTAATGATCGCCGGAGAATTCCTGTTCTCCGTCCGTTCGCAGGCGAGCGGTGAGGCGGCCGCCGCGGGCTTCAAAGTCCATCACCTTCACTTCGGTGACGACGCCAAACCGTCCGCTTTTCGCTTTGTCGTGTCCGAGCTCTGCGACCCAGACCTCGCCATTCGGCTCCAACTGCAGATAGATGAAGCTGCCGCGCTTCGACGGTTCCGCCGTTTTCCACGAGGCCATCTCGTCGTTCGAAGGTTGTGCCGAGAAAAGGATCGCGTAGCCCGGCTTTCCTTTCTCATCGAGGGTGGTGCGAACGGCGCGAACATGCCGCAGTTTCGCGTCGCTGCCTCCTACGATGAACGTCCCTTCCACCTTCGAAGGCTCTTGAGCTGCGCTGGTCGATACAGCGGCGATGAAGGCGGCCAGAAGGACCAGCGTGCGGCGGAAAGTGCGAGGTGTCATTCGTTCTCCTAAGCAATTGTCATCCGCGCAACAACTCGCGAAGCGCGGCGGTGAATTGTGGCGGGTCTTCGATGTAGGGAATGTGCCCAACATGATCAAGCACGATGAGGCGCGACTGCGGGATCAGCTCATGGAGCCGCTCGCCCTGCCAGAGCGGCGTTACGGCGTCTGTCCGCCCCCAGATGATGCCGACCGGCATCGAGAGCGTCCGCAGGCTGGTGAACTTGCTCGACTGCGATCGGTCTTCAGAAATCGCAAGAACGCTCAACCACGCGCCATATGCCTCGGTGGTTCCCCTGACCACCATCGGTCGATTGATGACATCGAGCCGTTGCGGCGTCACCGCGGATTTGTTTGACACGAATGAGCTGAAGAGGCGCCGCAGGAACAAGGGATTCGTGCCGTACGAGGAGATGACCGCGGTCCTGAGCGATGGCTTCGTGAACAAGGTTCGTGCCGCCCACGACGGACGATTCTGCTCGAAGTGCGGCGCGTCGAGGCTGTCTGCCTGAAATCCAAGAGCCGGATCGATGAGGATCAGTCGTGAGATGCGCTGCGGTGCCTGGAGCGCCGCTTCGATCACCGGCCGCGCACCGACTGAATGCCCGACGAACGTTGCCGTCTCGATCTGCAACGCGTCGAGCACGCGAATCAGCCGCCGCGCCTGCGCCTCGCGCGCGTACGCGACGGCATCGGGAGGTTTATCCGAATAGCCGAACGGCGGAAGATCGACGGCGATCACATGATGATCGGCAGCCAGCGCGTCGATCGTCTCGCGCCAGATCTCACTCCATGTGCCGGTGCCGTGTACGAGTAGCACCGCCGGCGCATCTACGGACCCAGCTTCCTGCACGAAGATCTTCAGATCGCCCGCATCGACGAATCGCCCGGACCGAGGCGCAACATCCGCCGCCGCTCGCGTCTCCCGCGTTCGACGCTGCTGATTGAACACGAGGATCGCCACGATGACGATCAGCAGGACGGCAGCGACGAAGCGCACGATGAATCGAAGCATCTTCACGATGCGACATCAGATCATGTTGCGTCGATTCCAGAGAGACGTAGCTCGGTCGTGAAACGTTTTGAGCCCTCAACGCACAATCCTACAGAGCAAGGAGGTCCACAATGGATAGCACTGGTCGTTTGGTGGCGATCGTGTTGCTCGCCTCATTCGCCATCGAGCGCGTCGTCGCTACAGTCGATTTCTTCATGCCCGGTGATGCGTTCACGTCTCCCGAGAAAAAGAAAAAGCTCATCCTCTTCGGTCTTTCGGCGCTTATCGGGATCGCTGTCGTCTGGTTGACCGGTGTCCGCATTCTCGCCGTCTTGAGCTTCCAGGCTGACAAAGCCGTAGACCTTCTCTTGACCTGGATGATCCTGGTCGGCGGCGCCGACAGGATCGGCCAACTGCTCGGCGGCGGCTCGGGCGGCGGCGGAGGGAGCTCTCAACCGGCGCAGGAGATCCCGCCCATCCAGATCATCATCAGCGACAAAGACGGCGACGTCAGCGTCAAAGGTCTGCCCTCCGGACGCTGATGCGAACCATCACGATCCGCCTTCGCGACTTTGTCGACGAAACGAAGCGCCGCGAGCGCCGCGGCGGCGCTGTGATCGTGGCATTTGTCGCGCTGACGATCGCAGCGATCGTCGCCCGGCCGGCGGAGAAGCAATCTCCCCAGGCTCCTGTGCCGACGCAGATCCCCGTCGTGACCCAGACCGTCCCGATCGTGACGCAAACCATGCCTCCTGTCAGCAGCACGGCCGTTACCGTTACCAGCGCGCCAGCGCCTCCACCCTCTCCTGCCCGCGCAGTGGCAACGCCGCAAGCGCTGCGCTTCGAGCCGCTGACGGCTGGCGGCTCCTCGGCCGCGCAACTGGTCGCCATCCGCAACGCCGGCGAGAAGCCGCTCGCTATCCGGAACGTGGCATCGAACGGATCAGCGTTCCGCATAACCAACGGCTGCAGCGGCGGAGCGCTGGAGAGCCGCGCCTCGTGCAGCGTTGCCGTCGTCTTCTCGCCGCAGAGTGCCGGCGAGCAGACCGGCAGCCTGTCGATCGCGACGAACGGCGGGCCGCTCAGTATCGCGTTGCGCGGTGTGGCACGACCCATCCCGCCGGTCGAGTTGGCGCCGCTCGACTTCGGGCGCCAGCAGATCGGCGGAAAGGTCACGCCGCAGCGCGTGCGGTTCGTCAACAGCGGCGCATCGCCTGTGATGATCGGCGACGTCACGCTCACCGGCGAACCGTTCAGCATCGTCTCCAGCCGGTGCAAGGGCGCCGTGCCTCCCGGCGGCGAATGCGAGGTGCAGATCGCCTTCACTCCTCGTGACGGTCGTTCAGACGGGGAGATCAAACTCGCCAGCGAAAGACATCTGGTGGCGCATGCATCGATCGCCGGTGCTGGATTTGAGGTCCAGCAGCGGCCGCCCCTTCACCTCGACATCAAGCCGCGCTCCCTCCACTTCCTGGCCGGCGCGACGCCGCCGCAACGGATCACCATCACCAATCCGAACGCTGAGCCGATCAAGATCTACTCGGTGCGCGTCGTTGGCAGCGGGCGAACGTTCAGGGTGTCCGCAGAGAAGTGCGAAGGGACGACGCTGCAGCCTCGAGGCGGGTCGTGCGTGATCGTGGTCGGAGCGACTGCCAGCTTCGTCGCTGCTGATCAGATCCAGATCCTCGTCGAACACAGCGGCGCTGACCGGCCGGACACGATCGGCGCGTCATCCGAGCCGCGATGATCCAGGCGGAACTCCGTTCCTCGTTCCGTCCAGAAAACACACGATGTTCAGTTTCGCGACAGCGGTAATTGCGCCAGACGCGTCTAAGTTGCTGATTTTAAAAAGAGTCTGGCGTGGTACCGGCCTTGGACTAGGAACTGGACATGAACATCTTGCACGCAATCACGCTCGCCGCTCTCCTCCACGGTTCGCCCGCTCCCGCCGTCCACTGTCAGAAGGGAACGGTCTCGTACAAGTTCGTCGGATCGCCCGGCACGACGTTCACCTATGGCGGGACGAAGTACTCCGTCCCGGCCAGCGGCTGGATCGAGCTGCTGAGCGAGCGCGACGGAAAAGGCTATCTGGCCGCCAGCGGACGGACGCTGCCCGTCGACGTATGGCCGATCGACACCTTCGGCACCCGCACCGTCCCGTTGCAGCCGGAACCGGCCGCCCCCGCCGGCGACAGCAGCGCAATCAGCACGATCAACAACTAATCATGATCGGCGTAGCTCAGCGGCCCCGCGCGCACAGGGGAACGAGCGGATCCGGTTTCGGACCAGGCTTGCACTTCTCGTCTTCCCAGGTGGTGAAAACAGGACCGACACCGTTGTCCTGAAGCTCGGTCTTTTCGAGCACATATGCCGTGTGGGAGGCATACGCCGGAATCTTGAAGAAGTCGCCGGCCTTCAGCGTCACCGTCCGCTTCTTTTCTCCCTCCAGAAACGTGACCTCCAGTGCCCCATCGATCACCGTGACGCCGATATCGATCGGATAGGAGTGACTCGGCAGGCGCAAACCTTTCTCCAGCCGGACGCGCATCACGAACGGCGAGGCACTGTCGAACGGACAGCCCATCAGCACCGCCAGCTCTTCCCCTTTGCATCCTGTTCCCTGCCAGGTGAGCGCCGGCAACTTGACCTGCTCGCCCGCCGAAGCCGGCGGGTCCTGGGCCAGACAGACAACAGAGGAAAGGACCGTGAGCACGATCGCGATGACCGGAATTCTCATTGCTATCTCCTTGCGGCGGTGCGGCGATAGTACCTTGCTCCTAGTACGAAACGCGACGTAGGTACTGATGTACGTCCGCGGCTTCGTCCGATTTCACGTACTTTCACGCCAAACGAGAATTGCGGGGAGGGCGCGGCGTGCGGATCGTGGAAGCTTGCGAGAACTTCATTCAACACTGCGGGAGCGTTCGGAAGCTGTCCGAGCACACCACCCGCGCCTACCGGCTCGACCTGAATCGATTCATCGGCTTCGCCGGCTCCGAGGCGACGATCGAGTCCTGTGAGCGGTCAACACTGCAGCAATACATCGAGCATCTCTTCACCCAACACCACCTCAAGGAAACCTCGGCGAAGCGGCACATCGCCTCGCTCCGATCCCTCTTTCGATGGCTCGAGGACGAGGGACACGTCCCCGAGGATCCGTTCCGAGGAGCGAGGATTCGCATACGCCTTCCGAAGCGCCTCCCGCGCGTGCTCTCCCGAGGCGAGGTGGCGGCCCTTCTGGACCAATCGCCGATGAACGGCGACTTCACGCGGCTGTCGACGCGCGTCGCCGCGGAGCTGCTATTCGCCACCGGCATCCGCGTGGCCGAGCTGGCCGCACTCCGCGACGAAGACATCGATCTGAACGCCGGCGTCATCACCATCACCGGCAAAGGCGATCGCCAGCGCCGCGTCTACATCCCGGACTCCGAGATCCGCGATCTGTTGCTTGCGTACTACACCGCCCGAACCGAGCACGGACACGCAGGCCCCTCCCTCCTGGTGAACTCGCGCGGAGGCGCCGCCTCCCCGCAATTCATCCGCCGCCTGATCCGCAAGCTGGGCGAGCACGTCGCCCTCTCGCGACGAGTAACCCCGCACATGTTCCGCCACTCGATCGCCACCTACCTCCTCGAAGAAGGCGTCGACATCCGCTACGTCCAACGCCTGCTAGGCCACCGCAGCATCGTGACGACGGAGATCTATACACACGTGGCAGATGCGGTGTTGAAGTCGCGGGTGATTGAGAGGCATCCGCGGAAGGTGATTGTGCGGCGCATCTGAGGGATAACTAGAGATTATCCCCTTGATTGCGACGTGCTTTGTATACGTGCTGTTTTTCGCGGGAATGGCGATCGCGCTCGGCACTATCGGCGCGTTGGGCACCTACTTCGTGCAGGGCGATGCGCTGACGCGCGATTTCGTGCGCACGTACTTCGGCACATTCAACGCTATTGGCGTCGCGTCCACGGGCTACGCGCTGATGCTGTTCGTTCGTACCACTGGCCGCTCGGTGATGTCGCAGCTCGTGGACATCCTGCACGTTCCCGATGAGTACACGGTGAAATTCGCCCGTGAGCTGCACCGCACTACGTCATGGAGTCCTGCGAACTGGATCTGCATCCCGTTGACGATCATTGGGAGTGTGGCTCTGTGGTGGCGCGGATTCCCGCTGTCCGGCTTTTCGAAGATCTATCTCGCCCTCTCGGCGTTCAGCATTTACTACGTCGCCTCGAACATCCTCAGCTTCTACCTTTTCGTCATCCTGCTCTTTCGCTTCATCGAGGAGCGTTCGCGCAGCGCGGGAGTGCGGTTCCGCCTCAAGGTATCGCCCGGCGGCATGGAGATGAGAACGATCGACACGTTTCTCGTCACGAGCGCCACGATGGGCGTCTTCACACTCTACGTCGGCATCCGCGCAACACTGACCGCGACGTTCGTTGATTCGGTTCCCTTTCTCAAGGAGCTGCTCGTGCTGCCGTTCATCCTCTATCTGCCGGCGACGCTCTGTTACAGCCTCTATCCGCGCTATGTGCTGCGCCACATTTCCGAATGTGATGCGCTTGCGTCGATCGAAGCGTTGGAGCGACAGGTGGAGGGAAGTCCGCCAGGCGACATCCGCTCGAATCTCGAATTGCGCAAGCTGACGATGGAGCTGAAGGAGAAGATGCTGAACGACTGTCGTTCGATGCCGGTTCTCGGCCTGAAGGATGCGCCTTCGCTGACGATGTCGATCATCGTTGTCCTGCAGGTCATTGCTCAAAAGGACAGTGTGTACTCGGAGTTCTTCAAGTCCTTGCTGGGCTGAACGGCAGCATTCCCGCGGCGAGCGTCCGCAGGAGCGTGTACGCGCGCGCATGCAGGAGCTGTCGTGCATACGGCAGAACCGATCGGCCGGCGATCGTCGCAAAGATCATGTCATTGGCAAACGCGTGGTTGTCCAGGCGATTCAACTCGGCGATCACGCCGCGAAAATGCCTGCTTCGCCAGCGAAGCATGGATCGGAAGAGCGCGCGCTGGACGGCCGCATTGAAGGGATCCACCAGCGGTGCCACGGCCCTTTCCAGCTCTTTGCGCCTCAGCGCGCCGGCGTCCAGACACTCGTTCACGGCGCCGCAGAACGCCTTGTAGCCGTGAAGCATTTTCGTGAGAGCCGTTGCGCTCGCAGGCGGATTGGACTGCCCAGCTTCGCCGAAAAAGACCACGCCATCGAGCGCGCGACGCTTCATGCGTCCGACAGGGACGATTCCGCCCAGAAAGCGTCGCTCGTGCGATACGGCGGAATCGATGTATCGCGCATACGGCGATTTCGTGCAGATGAAGTTGAAATCGGCGCTCAGCGACGACGATGCCTTCAGTTCGCGAACGGCGGAGATCAGGATGATGTGCAGCCGATCGTCAGCGGTCGGAAACGCCTCGACGTACGCCGGATGGTCGCTGAGCATGAGGTTGTGAAATGCGACAGGCGGGAGCTCGGCAGTTCGAGGAAATGAAGCTCCATGAAGGAGGTAGTAGCCGTCGATCCGGATCGCATCCTCGGCGTAAATGATCGGCGACGCAACGCCCATGCAGTCGACGACGAGCCGTGTTCGAATGCATTCGTCGTTCGCGCGGATGATTACACCATCGTGATCCGTCGAGTACGAATAGAACGTCTTGCCACACTCGATCGCACCGCCCGCTGTTTCAATCCGGTCGCGGAGCAACGAAAGCAACCGCGTTGTGTCCCAGAGACAATAGCTGCCCCGACAGCGATACGTGGAGTCGTCATGAGCGGTGAAATCAATCGAGTCGTAAGTGCGGTCCACCGCCCCGGCAAGATGAGGGTTCGCCGCAACGCTCAGGCCATCCGTCAGCCAGTATTTTGTCTCTGGGATACGGTTCGCTTTCTCAAGAACGAGCACACCGCGTCGTTGCGCGAGCTCGCCAGCGACGAGCAGACCGGCAACGCCTGCGCCAAGCACCACCACGTCGACGTCGCGCATCGATAATCTCTAGTTATCCCTCAG
>Ga0307511_10002352_pt1 | contig 19766 bp, 12 predicted proteins | sample 13_EM_MG_FD_200266 | JGI IMG/M metagenome (GOLD analysis project Ga0307511, IMG submission 200266) | Populus trichocarpa ectomycorrhiza microbial communities from riparian zone in the Pacific Northwest, United States - 13_EM | ecosystem: Host-associated > Plants > Roots > Unclassified | place...
CATCGTACTAGCTGCCAAAGGAAGCTACAATATGCCATACAAAAAGAAAGGACAAAAAGTAAATTAAGTTGTAAGAGATTTTTTATTTTTTTTAATTTCACCAAATAAAATAAATAAATAAAAAATAATTGTGACACTTCAACGGAGATTACTAGGTATGATGGTAATTCCCTCCACGGTGTTAAGCATAAGAAGATAACAAACATTAAAGACCAAGAAGAGAGTTAGCGTTGCAAAGATTCAAACTTTGTAACTGACAGACATTGAAAACCAAGAAGAGAGTTATGAAAAAAAATATACAAAATAACTAAGTGGGAATTAATTTCAAAATTAATTTGCTATGAATTTTTGTGAAAAACATTGTCAAAAGAAAATTGTAAGAATTGATACAAAGAAGGCATTTGGTTTAATAACCACAAGCATTTTAGGAACTGGAAAATGTCAAGAAATTTAATGATTTATTTAGCAGCTGATTTTGCCCATTTTTATTCCTGGGACCCGATTTGATATATATGCTTTTTATTGCCATGTTTCAACACTTTATATGATATGCGCGTCAGAAATTCCATGATCAACAAGGGTTTTATTCAACATGAGAAAGTAGTCCCAACAACTTCCTAGCACCAATTCCATGGCAGAAAAGAAGAAAAATCCATCGGCATCAAAGTACATGCTAAATACATTGTGCCCGGAAATGTCCTTGAAGCCCAAAAAACAATTGTCTCACAAGACTTCACATGAAATCCACAAAGTACTCAATCAAATTTGTGTTGAAATTAACACAATAATTTTGTGTGTTAGAATTAAGGAGAGACGAAGTGTTAGTCTTGCGTCAATAATTATGAAAAAAAAAAGATTCTCTTAATATATATTTTAAAATTTATTCAAAGAATCATCCCAAAAAAAACACGAAATTTCAGAATATCTTGTTAATGTTCAGAAAGGAGAAATTCCCAAAATAATAATAATAATAATAATGGAGACACAATTTTAGATAGTCTCTTCAGTGAGAAAGAGAATGGAAGAGTGTGTGTTGAGCACTAAGGCATAGTCACATCTACTGTTTGAACTTAAAAATAATGGTGTATTTTTTTCAGTTGACTTGAGTTGCATGTAAAGCACTAAGCAAATCTCCATTATTAACATATCTAATAAGTGGGAAGATTTTATGAACCTACATGATGTTTCAATAGTATCACTACCATCTAACAGAATAAGAGTTACAGGCTTGAAATTGTACTCGTACATTAACAATTTAGTATAATTTTTTGGATTATTGCCTCCCTGCTTTTACATTTAATAGTCGAATCGATTTCATTTTAAATATTTATTTTGAGTTAAATTATATTTTTACAGGTCATTTGGATTGTTTTTAGACCTATCAAGACGACTAAATTACATTGAATTAATTCTCACACTGTTTTAATTTTTTTAATTAAAAAAAATATTAGTAACACCTATATATTTTTTACGTACAAAAATTTGATTTAACCAACAGCATAGCATGAGACAATAATATAGTACAAGTATTATATAGGGATATAATAACTTAAAAAAATTGTATAGAGACATCACATTAATATATTACACAACTAATTTGGAGTTTTAACTCAATAGTTTAATGTGGATTAGCTAAATGAATAATAAAATTCTTAAGTATATTTTATAAGTAAAATTCTTAATAAACTATCAATTATTTTAGGATTATCTTTTTTCTAAGTAATAATTTAATATGTTGGCTTTATGTTTCTCCACTTGCACTAGTTCAAACCTTTTCGATTAGATATTTTAAGATAATATATATTATTAAGATCCAACGGTATACATAGGTTTAAAGATCTAATTAATCTAACACTGGTCATGAAGAGAATGATTTTATTTAATAAAATTCATAAAGTCAAAGTTGTGTGCATAAATAATTGTCCCCTAAAGTCAAATATAATTAAGGAAATCAAGAATTATATAGAAAAATGGACTGCCAAAGACATGCATGACAAGATGAATGGTATTTGATAGTGGAGGAGTGCATAATTGCCTTGACTTAATTATTACTATTTAAGGTGTAACAAAGTAGCTACCATTACCTACTAAAAAATGTATAAAAGCAATTAATCCCCCCATTAAAACAATACAAAAAAGTAGCCATCAATTTGGACAAGCCATGAAAAGGGATGCTTGGAAAGTAAATACATAACAAAAATTTCTTGTTTGTTATTAATTTTTAGTAAATGAAGTTGAAGCCATTAAGGGTCGCAAATAAAGTAGAAGTATGAGAGAAATAAGAGGTTTTGCTTTTCTATGGTCTCAGGTTCGAGCCATGTGGTTACTAATATGATGGTTACTGGAGGCTTATATGGTCGTTAACTTCAGGGCTCGTGAAATTAGTCGAGGTGCACACAAGCTGGTCCGAACACCCACATTAATAATAATAAAAAAAGTATAAGAGCAATAATGAATGGTAGTAGAAATTAACTCTTTCTTTGCAAGGAATAGATGGTAAGATATGAACTATTTTAAAACCCAAAATCATGACATTATTCTTCATAATTAATAATAAATCTCCATTAATCACTTGGGATTTACGTATCACCGACAAGATCTTGTGGAGAAGTTAATCGATCTTCAAATCAGCATGTTGATTAACTCTCAATGCTCAAGAAAACAAAGCTTATTAAGAAAATTATTAACCCCTTCATGGTTTAATCAAGTTTTAAGTGCATGCGGTTTTATCCCTATTTGATATGACATGAAGAATTCAAAGTAATTTCATGAATTGTTATTTTTTTAATTAAAATTCATTAAATAAATACATTTTAAAACGTTTTAGTATCTGTTTATTTATATAGTGTGGTGTGGTATGGTATGGTCTGTATTTTATCTCAATCACATATTGAAAATATTTAATTAATCAACACACTATAGTTTTATATATATATCCTACAAAAAACTCTCTTTTAAAACTTTGATTAAAAAAAATATTATAATTTATAACTTTTTCTTAAATATAACCTATACAATGCCAAACACACATATATTTATGATGCTTTTGATATGGTAAAGCCAAATCAGCAAACCAAAAATACCTTCAACTGCAATATGTTATAGGGTTGGCAGCATAGTTTGTATCATTTCTAGAGTTATGTTTAGATGTAATGTTCTCGACAATGGTTTATATAATTTCTGATGATAAAAAAACTCTCTAAAAGTTGAGAGAAGTTCGCCAAACATGAAATTGTTCACTACAGGACAGAGGACAGTAGGTGGAAAAGAAAGAGGAGACATCAAGGTCCATCACTAGAAGCAACTAGCATGATGGTGGAGTTGTCACAATGTCATGCAGATAAAAAGGTGGGGCAAATTGAGTTTTCTCTCTTCAAGAGCAAATCCTATGAAACTGATAGACCCAACAAGGTTGGATCTATTACAGTAACTATAGCGTAAGTGTGTGTATCAAATTAGGACAAACACAGTTCTATCCTCTTATATTATGCACTACATGTTTTGCTTACTTTTCCCCTTGTCTGTACAATTATTTGTTGGTGGGTCTGGTGGAGGACTTAAATCACATTAGAAATGGGGAGCAGAGACAATCCAGATAGATTTTGGTTTTGGATTTTTGAAGAAAAAGGCGGGCTCCATTGTAATGATCCTGAAAGTATGTTCTCTTCGCCAAAGGAAACCCTATTGAACCTGCTCCAGCTTCACTTGGAATCTCAAGTGTCCATTTAAGGGGCAACCCAGGAGCAAATAACAAAAAAAAAAAGGCTTACAAGTGTGGGATTAAGAAGTCCAAATCCTCCCTCAATTAAATGATCCACAGCAGAAAATTCACAGTATTGGGTCCTCAATAGGAAACATCATAGAAGCCAAGGGATTTTAGGGTTAACATTTTGCTGCTCCGGGTTGAAAGTAGGAGGGGATAAAGAAATTAAGAAAAGCCTGCATCTCAAGTTTTCTCTCATACTGAAAAAGCACTTCTGGGGTCCCTCTTTGAAGTGTTAGTCTGTGGAGATGAGAATGCAGTAAGATAATGTCACATCCTAACAGAGGGTATAAAAGTTTATGAGAGGGAAGTGGATGACGCTGCATTTGAACTTTAGAAGGACAAAAATAGTGTCCCAGCATGTTCTCTCATGTTGAGTGCTTGCTGTGCCATTATACCAATTGGAGCTGCTGGAGAGTGTTAGCTTGCATTTTAAAGAAGACTAGGGAAGTATTTAAGACAAATTTTCCCCATTATAGGCATATTGTGGTCATGCTTGTCTTAGTTGTACACTAGGCTCCCACAAAAGGCGGTCGCGGCCTGCCATTGGATGTTTCATCATGATGATCTGATCAGCTAAAAGCAGACCAGTAAGATCAACCTTGACATTAAAAAGAGCTGTTTTGATTGTCATAAACACACCACAAGATCATGTCTTTTAAAGGGATCGACATGACCATGCAACAAGCTCTATCATCGATCTAAATGCATAAAGAATGGTCACTGGATGATGCATAATACTAAAGATCTTCATCGTTGGTAGTTATTGGGCCAAATTTATTACATGGACATAGCATTGATGGGGGAATTGCTTATCAGATGGAGGCAAATTGGTGTGTGCAAATTCACGGCAATATCTGCAAGTGACTTGTAATTGTCTTATCATGGATATACTGTTGCATCTTGTTGTCATGAAACAGATGGATGAAACTAAATGAAATGACAAGCGATGTAACAATATACTCACTCTCTCTATTCAGCCTTTTTAGTCTGGTACTTTCCACTCGCTCCCATTTCCTGTTACTTGTTTTCCTATTTCCGACCTAAAAGGGTTCCAAATTCCAGTGACATTCGAGCGACAATTTAGTGAAACTAAAGTAAACGTAAAGATCAAAATACTGTAGGCTGAGACAGCGAGCAAACGAGAGAATCAATCAAATGTGAAAAATCTAGACAGCTCCAAAGTAGATTAGTGGGATCTTCATATAGGTAAAAAAAAGGTCAGAGAATAAGTTGACATTGATTTGGAGGATTTTAGAATGGCAGGAGTAACAGGAAACTTATATAGAGCTTGAGTGGGTGTGTTCTAATGGCATCAGATAAGAAGGTTACATGAACCATATTCCAGACAAGGTTTCTGTTTACGTATAGCTGATATTTATGTCTTACATTTCTACTGTTATCAATGCATGATGACTTCAAATCAACAAGGGAGATATGAAGGTTAACAAGGGCATGTAGCGAAAGCAAGAGATTTTATTTGCATAGATATGTTTTTACATACTTTACATGGAGAGATTTATTGAACCATAATGCCATTACTAGCTAAAGAACAACCGAAATTGAGCAGAAACAATACGTATGGCAAGTAAAGCCAGAAGAGGATGGAAAGCCCGACCTGCCATTAAGCATAACTTGGCATACGACTTGATTCTTCAGACTCCCAATTGGTGTTAAATTTCAAGTGATGACTGTAGGCTTGTCCCTTCCTGTGAAGTCTTTCAACTTTGATACGGACAATGCCAGATCTAAAACAAACCAAAACATATCATGAATACATATTCTAGTAATGCCAGAGAAATTAGCATTTTACTTGAAGGAAAAAATAGTACTGACCTATTAATGGTTTTAGGGCTATTTGAGCATCCATCTCATGTTTAGAGACATCTGGTTCAAACTGTTCAACGTAGATTCTGACAGTTGCACCTGCTGATCCAGTTCCCTGTAGATGTAGATGTTCCAGTTAGAAGAAAAACCAGAGCCTATGAAGCTTCAAACTCTGACAGAAAACTATAATCAATTGAGCATACAGATAGACGGAATATGATCCTCGATCCATCAGTGAAAACAAACCGGATGCCTTGCTTTGATACCACACTTCCATCCACCTATAATAATCACATAAAAGATAAGTTAAACATGGCAGTGATATCAGGCTACAGGTGCTTGGTGAAATCGTAACTGATCAAATTTGATCAGTTAAACATGCAGAGTTTTAACTTACAGGATCAGTGTATGTAAAGTCATCAGCAAACTGAAGGGTGTAATTTCCTATAAAGCAAATTGTAATACAATGCTCAGAGATTGTCAGATAGCAGGCGGTGATTAAATGAGAAGGAGATCAAATATAAACTTACCATACTTGTCACCTGGTTTGCTCTTAGAGACCAAATCTCTAAGATACTGTATCATTTTGTTGGCACCTTCTGATTCACATTCCTGAAAAAGAATTTACATAAATTAAAGAATTGTACCCAGTACGCACCTCTACTTAGACACTGGAAGTTTAGTCCATAGCTGCATCCAAAGCATCAACTATACCATGATCTAAAGATTTGGATGATGCTTACTTCATAATCGTATCTAGAAAAGAAATTTCTTCCATAGGTTGCCCAGTGCTCTTTCACAACATCAGCAACAGATACTAACTTCTCCCCTGGTTTCTTGCCTTTGTTTCTGTATGCAATAATCGAAAGCCATGCTAAAACAGCCCTGCATTTAGATAGATTTGTTATTCTGTATGGGATTTGACAGTCTTTCATAGCAGAGGAAGTGAGATGTGCTAAACCAAACAAAATATGAGGGTCTTTTAGAGACCAAACAATAGCCTTAAAAATGTAAACATGATTTAGTGCAATAGACCTTTATGGAAAAGAACAGACACTGAATCTGGTTCATCAAGCTTTCTAAATATACTAGGTCGTAACATGATTCTGATGAGATTTTGCGATAATCAACAAAAGATAGCAAATCTAAACAATATACTTGTGTTGGAAAATCTGAAACATGCAATGAGACAGACTGCTGTGATAAGGTCAAATCTGAAACATGCAATGAGACAGACTGTGTTGTGATAAGGTCAAACACCTAACAATTTAAAGTAAAGCATTCCTATGAAAAGATAATATCAGACAACTATTTAAATCCTAATTTAGCTCCTAGGCTGTGAACCACTTGAACTAGCATATAGTTCCATCAGCAAAGCAGCCAATCTACCACTTCCATCCAGACCCTCTAATCTCTCAGAAGGAATAGGTAAGGACAAATATACGGCAGCCCTTCTACCCCTAGCAATTGGACCCAGCCAAAGTTCATGGCAGAGTAGCAGACAATCTGTTGCTATTGGATGCAGCCAGAGAATTGGAAACGATCCATGGAGGGTAATAAACACCCAACGATCAAGCAGACCTTGGCAAGATGAAGATTTTTTCACATATAAACCAACCCGCAAAATGCTTGAATTATAATATACTAGTAGGGAGGTGCTGGTTCTGGTTTTCATTTTGATATGAAGTAGAATGTTTGACAATTACCACAGAGATTTTTACAAGTGTGATAAATTATTAAGCTTAGATGACTGTGGCATGATAAGAAAATGAAGAAAGGTTTAAGGAATGTCATGAGACAAAAAGCATAAAACTGCAGACAACCTTCTATAGCAACGTAGAATTTTATAACCAGCATTAAGTAGGACATGTAAGGCTATTTTTCTTAACATTAATTGGCAGGAAAAGCCTTATTGTTGGTCCATGTGAGAGGTTCATTGGATGCATCTCAGACATTTACCATATGCCATCCTTCTCACGAATGTGATCAGAACCAGTTCCAAAACTTTCTTCACCACAAATTGACAATTTTCCGGCATCCATGAGATTCCCAAAAAATTTCCAACCAGTAGGGACCTGAACCCAAGATAAAAGATTGTCAGGAGAAAAGCATCTCTATCAATGCAAAACCCTATTCTACATTCTATGGTCTCCCCTTTTATTGAAACTAGAATTTCGTTTAAGGGTTGCCTGACCTCAAAAAATGGAAGATTCAATTTTTCAGCCACACGATCTAGAGCACCACTTGTTGGCATGGACCGAGCTAAACCCTGAAATTTGGAAACAAGACATTTATTTTTTGTTTCTTTGGACATCAAAAAGGTTGAAAAACATCTGCAGAATTTTCTACCTTGGGGCCACTTGTAAAGTATGGAATGGCTTGCACATTGGCAGCAATGATAGCGACAGAATCTGAAGGAGTGACAAAAAACCCTCTACCTAGGACCATGTTTCTGTCCCCGTCTCCTGAATAATGGTAAGAAAAGTTACTTCTGAAAAAGGGATATTAAGGAATAACGATATCATGATTAATCACAATATGGAGCTCAAAGATGAGCCAAATGATTCAATAAGAAACACAAATTACTCAGTCATCTGATACAAGCAATACACCCACATAGTGTTTAGGAAAGACATTTGGCAGCCTAAGTTTTCATTTTCACCTTTTTCAGTATACCTGCCCCCACACCAATGTTGTCAAACACTCTTACCAAAACTTCAAGGACCAAAACGAAGTTCCTGCCCAGGATTTACAGATCCTGGTATATATATTTGTTGTATGGATTTAAAGTACTTTAACATGAATCTTCCTTTTTCTTTAGCATATAGCAGCAAAATAGCATACCAAGCATTGGTTGCTTATATTAACCTAGTTTATTTTTAATCAAAATCCATCCTATAGTGAGCTAAAGAGTGGATCAAACCTTGATTTAAATTCAACTACTGTTATCAAGGTTGGCCTCCGCAGATTTGTTGTGTCCCAAGCTTGGCAGAAACTATATAATATGGTTCACCACCCAAATCAATTCATTCAAGATTTGCACTAGCCCCTCCAGAATTTTACACAATTTCTTCCTATTTGACTACTGGTTTCCTCATTATATCATCTACGGATATAGCAGTGAAAACCACTGAAACAACATCAACAAATTCGAGACTCAAAATGATCTTGTTGTATAAAGTGTCACTGTGTTAAACAGTGTAACTTGAGGGTTGATTTCAAATTGGCTCATTTATTTCAATGAAAAAGAGTGAAAACAACAGATGCACACAGTATATATAATTCTGATCTGAACGCATATGGCAGATTAATTAAATAAAGTAACGTTACTATCAGTAACAACATTTACTAAAAGAGTGCCTCCTGATATACTTGCATAACTGGACTTGTTAATTAGAAATACTTATGGCTTAGTAATTGGTATCTCTCCAAAATGAGCAAAATCAGTTGAAATATAAATTTCAGCAATTAGCAATTCATATATGGATTAAAAACTTATATTTTCCTTCAATGTTTGAGACTTAATTTAATTTATAGCTTTGACAGGTCAAATACACAATTCTTATATGGTCAATGCTTGTAGGCTGATAAAAGGGCAAAGTAACTTAAGTTGTCAGTACAGCTACTAAGTTCATCATTCCAATATTTTGTCAAACAATAAAAACCATGGCCACAACCTAAAGTTTATTTGCAGTTGAAATTTTACTTAGTTGATGCCACAAAAGGGAAACCCTTAACTTTCAGATCAAAATTTAGTTCAAAACCCCAAAGGAATTACTCAGTGCGGCCTAATCTGCCAGTGAATCCATGCATACATTCACTCAAGCAATTAATAGCACATCAAACACTTGAAAAATGAAGCATGTCAGTTTCTTCAAAATTCATCTGACATACCATCACTTGCAGCTCCAAAATCTGGCCCGTTCTCTGCATACATGATGTCGACCAAGCCCTTGGCATATCTGTTTTAGAGTAAAAGATATGGTTAATAGGATATCAAATGATTACAACTTGCTATATGGTCAAGAAGTAAATAGCCATCTTACGTAAGATTAGGATCTGGATGGCCATGCCCAAAATCCTCCAGAGGCACTCCATTTGAAATTGAATCCTACATGCAAAACTTAACATATGTTATCAGGAAATATCGGATAGTTCAAAAATATTTTCAAAATGTCTCATCCAGAAAATACCAGACTGGCCCCAAGCTTGTCCACAAAGATAGGTTTTGCATAAGCCCCAGTAACAGCATGCATGGCGTCAAATATAAATCTGAAAGTAAAATACCATACAATATACTTTAAAACCCAGAAAGATAGCTTTCCACATGAATTCAAGATTCAACAATGCCTATTATGCAAGAGTATAGAACTTGCATCAAACACAAACACAAGCAAAAACAATTGTGCATGCTTCTGTACTGGGAAAATAAATAGCGGAAGGTACAGATGATTATGATGGCAAACACAATATTTTAGCTGAGAAGTCTTCATATCAGAAGCAAAAGAAACACAGCATCTGTGGAAGTATCAACAGATATAGTGATCTAGTGAAAACAGGCTTACATAGATTGGCTGCAAATAGTTCAAGGGAGACTTTATTGCCAAGTTGAGAAGTTATGAACATCAGTTCAGGTTAATTCATCCATAAGTTAATACTTGGAGGAATATACATAACATTAGATAGCCAAAAGGAATAGAGGATCTTCTTCATCTTCATTATCATATGCATGAAGGAACATGAAAGAAAAAATGGCAATGTCACTTGGCAGTGAATAAATGTACCTGAAATCAGACCGAGAAAGGAGACTTTTGATGAGCTCAAAATCAAATACATTCTGCAAAATAATCCATACATTACTGACACGAAATCCAAATGAATGATCATCCAAAGATGCACGTTCATGTTTTTGTTTCTAACCTCCATTAACTCCAAATAATCAGAAACTGGGTCTACTACTTCAACACTAAAGTTTCCATATTTTGTGATTCCGAGAGTAGAAAGATCAACATCAGGAATGTCTGCCATCTTAATCTCAGATATCTGCATAGAATTCACAAAATTTCAGATTCATGCAGGAACTACCAAATTATAGGAAGTCAAATAATCAAGCATGCACGTCTAAATAATTATGGAGCTGAGACGATGTCCAGTTGCAACCCAAAACCTTCACTTATGAAAATCACAAGATTATAGCATTTTTTGAACAAGAAAAAATGAGTATTAAGCGAGTTAAAAATAAGCAAAAGAAAACAAAGAAAAAGAACCAGAACATCCATACTAATAAACACAGAAATACTTCAAATTGACCGAGTCTAAATAAAATCAATGAGTAATTAGCTTATAAATTAACTTGCCTAAACCAGGCAACCTATTGGTTTGCTGGTCTTTCAGTTTTATTTAGCATAACTGACCTAGAGAAGTATTGTAGAAACTTCCTCATGTTGATTATAGCAAAAAGGCTGAACCTTGGTAAAGGTTCGTATCAGAAAACACAGATTGGTTGTGTAAGGATCCTGTCATCTTGGTACAGGTTTATAGCTGTGAAATTTTGGATTGTTCATTCACACAGAGGAGAAAAAACCATACTCAAGTGGTAGTGCTCGGAATTGCCAAGGTTGGTGTCTACTTTAGGAAACAAATAAATATTTCATCTAAAGCATTTACACTTCGAATAGAGACTTATAGTCAGAGCACATTATTTACAATTGAATAAAAAACTAGTGTACAGGGGTAAACCTACGCAATGATTACATTTTTACTCTTCAAAAAGGATATAAAACCAGAAGAACATAACCATGTTGAAGAAAGATGAATAGCTGAACATAAGGAATTACAAGTAAATAACAAGATAATTTTTTGATAAAGGAATAGCCAGATACTTACAGAAAGGGTGTTTCCATATATCTTGTCAGTGATGGATTCAGGTGCAGGTTGCCCACTGTTGTAATTAAACTGGGAAATGTAAGGGGAAAAAAGGAAGGAAGCCACATCAACTGGTCGGTTTGCAAGTACCTCAACATGGTCAGTTCATTCAACTAAAACACCAATATGTGATTAGGAAAAAAGATCTCTGTTAACCAGATACTAAATTGCAAACCATAACATGTCAGGATGGTTAAATCATCAACATATATGACAAATGCAAAAATAAAATAAAAAACAGATAGCTGACAACTACCAGTAGTATGATAGCAAAAAAGTAGTGAAGCTTGCTGCACTATGCATATCAGCTCATCGTGCTTGATTCCCATATTTTTTTACAGCTTATAAAAAGGGTAGGAGTGGGATTGAGGGTCGAGATGTAACTATAATTAAGCAGGAGTATTAGATGAGAATTAGCAATTTACCTTGATACCCCAATCATATTCAGGTCCTCCAGGATTATGACTTGCACTCATTATAAATCCACCATTGGCCTGCAGATTTATTTGCTAGGTTAGGCAGGGAAAGGGGTAAATTTATTAAGGCTTTGAAATGAGTTGCTGAATGTCTGGTCAAAGCATAGATGAGAAGTATGTTCTTGCCTTCCTCTCTCGGATCACAGCAGAAACAGCTGGAGTGGACATAATACCTTCCCTGAAATGTTGGAATAACACCATAAACAGTGCCAAAATTGCATAAACATGATTCAAGATTCCAAAAAGTTTTTCATATTTACAACTTCAGATGGAAAGAAAATACTATAATTCTTTGAAGTTCTCCAAAATGATTATCAAGCAAAGCATCTGATAAAAGAGAGTTAGCTAAGTTATAATTGATTAATATTTCAACCTTATTTTTTCTGCCCAATAGACTACGAACATGATTCTCATTCAAACCATCCTGGGTTTTTGGAGTTAATTAACTTTTAACTTAAAAAAACAATTTGTTATCAACTCAAAGTTTGGTTCTATTAGTCAAAAGCAGCTATCACAGTGCATAAAAATCGGTCTCAAACAATTAGTCCTAGCATTTATCATTCATCTAATACATCAATCCTCCTTTGCATATAACCATTTCCTCCATCTGACAACAAAAGGATCAATCGTGGTACTTACTTGCCGACAAGGATTTTACCAACACCATTCCCAGCAGCAATTTTGATGATTATCTGCATTTTATGTCCACACAACTCCAATAATCAGAGAAGGAGCCACAGAATTAAACATATAAAAGGTATTATTAACTAATCATGACAGGTTGATTAAGTAACAACAATCACCTGTGAAGCTTCTAGGTTGAAGTAACGACCATCCCCTCCTAAGACCAACACTCCATTCTTGTAATCCTCTGGTGGCAATGAATTAAACAATGCCTGCACATACAAAAATTCAAACTTTACCAAAAACCTTTATCAAATACCCCCTAAACAATGACAAAACACAAAATTTAATGCCCAAAAACATGTAAAAGAAAACAACCAAACCTGAATCCAGTTTGCAAGGTAGTTTTCCTCCTTGAAAATCTTAACCTACAAAAACATAAATTTGAAACCAGAATAAATCACCTCTGCCCATCAATTTAAAATCAAACTACAATCATTTTTATTCAACAAAGCACATAAAACCCAGAATTCTAAATTACTTTTCTCTACTTTCTCAGCAACCAAACAGAAAAAAGAAGCAGAAATTTACCTTCTTTCGCAGACCACTTGTCCCTGTCTTCTGACCCTCAATTGGCTTTGTAGACACTGAATTAATCTGCAAAACACAAGAATCAAATACCCATTTGTTACTTATTTCCATATAAAGCTAACATACATTTGTATATGCACAAAATACAGAAAAGGAAGGACCTTGATGCCTTCAGGTTCAGCAATGGCAGTAGAAGAGGAAGCTTTGACAGAGAGGGAAGAACTAACTGAATGTAAATTTTTTAAGAGAGCAAATTTTGGTGAAAACAAAGAAGATGATGATAAAAGAGAGAAAGAACGGATAGGTGAAGAGAGGAGGACACTGCCATTTGCATTAGTTTGCCTCAGCTTTCTATAAGTTGATGAAAAGATAACATTTTCAAGTCTCAAACAAGAAGTAGAGGAAGCCATTTTTATTGCTTCTTGATCGACAATTTCTCTCAATGTATTCTTCTTCCCTTGCAAATGTAGTCAGCAGTGATCACTGTAGAGAGAAAATGGGAGTACTTTGTATAAGAGAGAGAAAGATTTTGGGAAGTGAGCTGAGAAGAAAAGGAGAGCTGAGGAAATCTCTGACTGCCGCATGTACTTTTAAAAGACTTATCTTCGCTTCCTATCTAGTCATACTCGTACAACTACACACACAAACACACTGTGAACTTCCTTTCTCCATTGTTTTATTTTATTTCTTCTTTTCTATTTTTCAAAAACAAATCGGCAGCGCCAACAAAATCGACAAAATCAACAGAATCAACTAACAGTGAGTCTGAACATTATTTATTATTAAAAATAAATAAATAAAATAAACCCCAATCAATAATATTGTGCCCCAAAACACATATTATTTTACCCCTTAGTTATTTTAACTTTAGTTTTAGTTTTGAGGGTAAAATGATCTTTTCACCATAATATAAATATCTTTTAAAAATTATATAGAGTTATTTTGATAAATATGTTTTGTAATGTATAATAAAATTACTAATATAATCAATTAATGAAATAATGCAATGTCTTCTGTACAAAGATGTTTTTGTATTTTCATGTTTTATAGAACAGTTGAATTACTACATTACCCTTACAATTAGAATTTTTTTAGCCTTGACTTTAAGGGCTTGATTGTAATTATGATTTGTTGTTAATATTGTTTAGTCATAAGGGTATTTTTTTATTTTTGCACAAAAAAATAAAAACAAAAAAGTTGTTAACGCATGTCTCGCACACATTAATGGGTCAGCAGCTCCGTCGCATTCAGGCGACATCTACGACTGACTTCAATAGTTGTAACCGTAATTTCACCACATCATTTCCTTCGTCTCGATGTCTCATTCCTCTATGGGTGACATATGTAATGTGGTCCAACATGGTTTGGCTCAAAATTACTTTCCTTTTCTTTCTTTTCCTTCTCTTTCTTTCTCGGATTTGCATGCTAGCAATGCAAAAATTCATATTAGCCCTTCTATATATTTTTTCTTTTGATTTAGTCTCTCTTCTCTTATTTGCAATTATTTTATTTACATTGATTATTTCTAATTTGACTTTATTTTCAATTTCATTTCTAGTCATTTGATTTTTTAAATTTGATCCTTATTTTTTTAATTTATATTTGTTTTGTTTTGAATCATTTTCTTGATTGATTTTTTTTTTCAATTCCACCCCTTGGCATTTATTTTCATTTAAATTTTAGGTCAATTTTAGACCTAATTCTTTTTATTGCTATTTTTATAATCATTTTCTTAAGGGTTTGTTTCTTACAATTCCATTCCTAAACGTTAATTTCATTTGATTTTTCTCAAAACATTTAATTTCATTTAATTTTTATGTTGAAATTAGTCATAATTCTTTAATTGCTATTTTTTTTCTTTTTTATTGATTTTTTTTCTTAATTTCATTCCTCAATATTTGTTTGATTAAGAATCTTGCTTCTTTGTTTTTTCAGATTTACCTTTAGTGAGGTCACCCCAGTCTTATGACTCGGGTAATAGATCTGAAGGATTAGCCCTGATCGACTTTCATCTTTTTTTTTAAAAAATTCCAATGTTTTTTTCTCTTTCTTATTTATAGGTCATCCCAATTTCATGTTCTAGGTTATGTGTTTAATTTATTGACCCAGGTTGATTGTCGAGTTTGCATGAGGTTTTTTTTATTATCATTTTTTTTATTTGACAAGTTTTTAAAATTTATATTTTTAAATTGGTTTATAATAAACTTCTTGATTGGACCCTGATCCAGGGTTTCATAGGTTGTAAGGTTTTTAAAATTTGACCATGTTTAAGATGTTTTTTTGGGTTTACTTGGTTTTTACAGATGTTTTCAATTTTATGCCCTATGATTTTTTTAATCTTTAAGATCTGGTCTTTATTTTTTTAATTGATATTTATTTTATTTGGAATTATGTTTTATTTTTTTATTAAATTGCATCCTCATTCTTTTTGTTGCTTTTGTAGGTTTTTTTATTAATATTTATTTACCGATCTCATCCTTTGAAATTAAATTAGTTGAGAATTAGGTTTTTTAATTGAATTTGGATAAAACAATTTCATGGGAAGCGACTTTTAAATATTAGACAAGATTTAAGAGGTTTGCCTTATTTTTTCCTTTTTAAAAAAATTAATGTTGTCTTGTTTTTTATCATTTTTTTTAAAGTTTTTTTTCAGTTTAATTCTCCTTTTTTAACTTTTGTTTTCTCTTTTTTTATTTGATTATATTGAGTTAGCTCTTAATAATAATAAAAAAAATTCTATTTCACCCCACCATTTTTTAATCTACAAATAATCTATCATATTACAAATGATTTTTAATTTCACCATCTATGATTTTTTAACCTTTCAAGTTTAGTCCTAATTCTTTTAATTGAAATTTTTTTGTTTGCGATATTGTTTTTTTGGATTTCATCCTCATTAGGTTTTTTCTTGTTAGATTTTAGCCCTGTTTTTTTATTGTTCCTTTTCTTTTACAAGTTTTTTTTATTAATAGTTTTTTCAACGATTCCATTCTTTAAAATTAAATTGAATGACATTTAAGCTTATTGATTGAACTTGGATCCATGATTTAATAAATTATAATTTTTTAGATTGTACTAGGTTTAGGAGGTTCGTCCGGTTCCCCCCCTTTCTTTAAGCTAATCATGTCTTCAATTTTTTTTCTTCTAAGTTTGACTCTTTTTTTTCATGGTTTTCCTTCAATTAGGTTAACATTGAGTTGTTTGATAATCTGAATAGACTCGGGTGTGATTCTTCTTTTCTTTCATTGTTTTTTTAATCAATTTATTTACTGTTGTTGATTTTTTTTTAAGAAATATTTAAATTGCTAATTTAACCAATGACTTGGGGCTTGATTTTTTATACCTATCACTTTTTTATATTAAAAAAATTATTCGGCCTGCGACGACACACGGACAACATATCTAGTATCAAGACTAAGAATGTATTTGTTTCATGCAAAAGTAACTTATTTTTATTGTGTTAAAACATGTTATTAGTTTATGGTCAGGTAATATTTAATTATAATGATGTTTGGTATGTACGGAAAAATAAATATTAAAAAGAACAAATATATATTAATAATTCGTTGTGGACGGCCATGATGTTAATGGTAAAATTGATTTTATAAAATATTTTCATCTTTTAATAAATATATTTTTCTTTTGTTTCAAGTGAGCCAATCAATCGATTATATATAAAATAAATGTGTGTTGTCTTTTTTCATGTATATATTAAACACGAATGCAAGTAAAGTTTTGATTTTGAAAAAATCTATTCCAAAACAACTTTAAGGAATTTGTAGGATTTGAGTCAACCAAATATGCATACATTAAATGTTTTATGTAATGAATATATCTATATAGATAAATTTTTCTCGATTCTAGTATCGATTAGGCTTATAGTGTCGAACTTTTTGAGTAATATATTTAGAAATGTTTATTGATTTTTTATTAATATTGTTTTGAACACAATTAATACATTCTAAAATAATCTTTATTTATTATTGTTCATTCCAATTTTTATTTTTCTTATATAAAAGAAGAAGAAAAATATAAGTTGTTAACTCGAAATTAAATTATGAAAGATTTTATTCAGTGATATATTCCTTTACAAGGTAAAGTTTCAAGGTATATATATTTCTTGTATAAGGTATATTCTATCACTTTTTTTTTTTTCTGTAGAAGAATCCAAATACCACTTGACAGCAAGAAAACAAGGTTTTTGTCCCTTATTTTTTTTCCTTTTCTTGTGGTCACAATTTCCAAATAATGCATGAATTGAATGCCACAAATGATGATACACTTGTGAGCCTACGAAAGAAGGCAACTGGCCGGTGGTTTTTTTTTTTAATTGTAATAACTTTGTGTATTTTAAAAGTATGTTTGATTTAAAAAAAATATTAAATTAATATTTTTTTATATATATTTTTAATGTGATGATATTAAAAATAAATAAATAAATAAATAAACTGAAAAAAATTATTTTAATGTATTTTTAATTAAAAAAACACCATGTACCACAATACCTAACACAATCATGGTAGCATTATCTTATTTTGGTATAGAGTTTAGTTTATTGATTGAGTATGTCAATTCAAAACGATATTATTTCATAAAAAAATTAAAACAATATAGTTTTGAAAAAAAAATTTAAATCAAATCTTATCTTAGTTTTGATTGAATCTTGATTTAATACACTAAATTGATTATGTTTAACTAGATGAATTCTTTATTTAATTCAATATAAAACCCAACTTAAATCATTTCTTGAGTTAATAAATTATCGAGTTGATCTGCAAAACTTTACTGGGTTTTCTACAAACCCACTCAAGTTTCTTTCTCGAACAAGTGGAGAACGCCCAAAGGAGTTTAAAGGGGTGTTTGTTTGATGGAAAGTGGTTTCCTGGAAACCACTTTCCAAACTTTCCTGTGTTTGTTTGTCATTAGAAAAGTTGGTCAACATAACACACTTTCCAGTCAAAGAAAAATTTAGCTCAGTTTCCAGGAAAGTGTTTTCTTTTTATTTTGGGCGGAAAACACTTTGTAGAAATTGTGAAAAATTTAAAAATATCATATTATTTGCTGATTATATCAAATTTGATCCAGGGACACCTCTTATTTTTGCAATTTCTTATTTTCCATATGTATGGTTTGCTTGTTTGAAAAAATGAAGTTATTTTTAGCTAATCTGCTTTAGTTCGGAGTTGAAAAGGTAAAACTCAATAAATCAAAAATATATACCACAAAAAGAAGGGGGAAAAAAAACACAATTGAATTCTTGTAAAAAATCGGGGAAAAAATGGGCGCAGATGGTGGATACAAATTGCAAGGTCTGCTTGATATAGTGGGGCTTGACGAATTAAAGGCTATAAAATCAAATCCAAAACAAGAACTCTTAAGTTTTTTTTTTTCATTTAATCTCAAAGAAAATAACCCTGAGTTCAATTTGCAAACCTTGCACCAAAATTAATCAGAATAAATTTTAAATTTTCTAAACCAATTACCAAATCAAACATTTCCAACCACTCGGAGACAAAATCAACCATGTCATTAATATCATTGTAAAACTTGAGCATCAAAATTCTTAAAACCAGGTTTGTACAAAGCCAAATCACCGAAATACACGATATCAAATCAAAGTTATTAAACATGTTTGAGCATAATAGTTAGGTTCAATTTATAATTAATTTTAATGAATGTCATTTTAAAATTCAACCAGGTTTGTATTGAGTCTAATCAAATAAACTCCTTACTAATTTAATTTAAAATCTAATTTAGCTAAAGTTCTGGCCTGATAATTACGAAGTTAGCCCGGCGGTTCTGGCCGGGTTGAATAACATCTTGGTTAAATCAGATACTTGCTTTACATCTTTCCCTTTTACATTCAATTCTCTGCTTTTACCTGAGTTTAGGTAGGTTTCTTTTGTCGTGTACGAGGCATTTGGATTTAGGCCTGGCTAATATATTTTCTAACCTTTTTTACGGGTGGTAAATTTGGTCAAAGAGGCATGATCTGCAAAGGGGGTGGCCTGTGGTAGTAGCATCATCATGAAGGTCATGCATTTACACAATTGTACATGTTCAGACTGCAATTTCCAGAGCAGTAATTGGGTATTTACTTCTTTTTAGAAGGATTACCTTCCGGTTCCAGGAAAAAAGGAAAAAGTCGAAGAATAAGCCCTGTTCAGCAGCATCTTAACAAGATTTCAGAAGCCATGGCCAGGCCTGATTGCCAGGTGCATGCATCGATGTGAAATGGACGTCCTGCCCTACCCTATCATTCTCTCTCTCTCTCTCTCTCTCTCTATATATATATATATATATATAGATGCTTGAAAAGAGTTAAGGGAATAGTATCTGTTTTTGTGTTTTGTTGATGCAGCCAAAGGCAATAGCGCAACCAAAAAAGATGTTATTTTCCATCTTTTTTTCGCTAGTTTACGAAATATTCTTGATAATTATGCTATTTTTTATATATAAAAAAAACCATATGGCGCGCGGCATAAAAACTATGGAAAAGTACTTTTTTTCAATAATAATAATAATAATAATAATAATAATCAAGAATAAAAAGTTCACAT
>Ga0307511_10002353_pt1 | contig 19761 bp, 22 predicted proteins | sample 13_EM_MG_FD_200266 | JGI IMG/M metagenome (GOLD analysis project Ga0307511, IMG submission 200266) | Populus trichocarpa ectomycorrhiza microbial communities from riparian zone in the Pacific Northwest, United States - 13_EM | ecosystem: Host-associated > Plants > Roots > Unclassified | place...
TGCTCTTCCGCGAATTTCCAAAGAGCCTTCTCGGCCAATGTCTTGGAGACCGAGCCAGTGATCATATCGTTCCGGATCCTTCGCGCGTCCTCCCCAGTCAGCGGGTTCCAGTCGGCGGACCTTACGAGCCGTGTGTGTACGGGCGCTCCAGGATCAACGAACGCGATTATTGAATTGACGAACGAGACGCGGCGGGTTCCCAAGGCGTAGGCTTGTCGAACAACGTTGAGTGCTCCTTCGACGGTGATCTGTACGAGCAGCCCAACGACATAACGAGCGGAGACAGAGGGATCGTTGGAACGACAGACCGATCAACTTGAAGGTGGTCAGACAGGGAAAGGTGTGACGGGAAACGAATACTGACATCGATGGTCGTTTGTAGGTCTTGACGGCCAGGGAAAGGAGATGCAACGTGGATGACGCCGTAAACGTCCTTGAGGGCGTCGGTGAAATCCCCATTGATGAGATCATCGACGACAACGATCTCCACACGATCCCCGTACTTGGCGTACGAAGCTCTCACAGCGTCAGCTTTGCCTGACCGGACGGAGCTGAGGAGAAATAGGCAGGAAACCGTTGGTGAGTGGGGCGAAGGTGAGGGCGACAGTGTGCAGGTGCATACCCTCGAACGCGATACCCCTGCTGCAAGAGTTGGGAGACGACGTGAGAGCCGGTAAAGCCCGAAGCACCGGTAACCTGGATGACAGAGGGGGACAAGTTTGAGAGTCAAAATTTACCCAACCAGAGACAACGGGCGGCCTCACAAAAACAAGTTTAGAAGCCATGAGGGTCAGGTATGGAAAGAAGTCGATGGGCGTGGTTGACCCCCAGGAAGCTTTAAGTACCCACCAATGCACGTTCCGGCTCCGTTGCATCGGTGCTCTCGCCGTTTCCCATCAACCAAATTCTCCAGTAGTTCACCCTGAGTCGCGAAGGCGGTTGAATTGGTGACCAGTGGGATCTGCGGTACGTCGTACGGATTCAGCGATAAAAAAATAGCAATTAAATGAGTGACCTTCCATGGCTCTTTGAGCTTGCGCGGACGGCTGGCAACAAATAAGATCTGGCTCCCGCCCGCGTTGGATCGGTGGATATCCAGGGAGCTTCGAGCGGCCGGAGTGCTTCTCGGGAAGTTTTTCGCTTGCGTTATCTCCCCGGAACTTTCGCGGGTTGAGAAGGGCGATGGCGAGATGCCATGGAGACCCCCACCAACAAGGCTCACCACAGAACGATTGCCGGAAATCGTAAGCACGTTTGCTTGTTATTTCAAGTTGGAATCGGTGACCATGACACGTTAAGCGCAACTCCCAATGTCCTGTCGGTTATTAGTACCGGGTCCGTTCATCAATGTGGAAATTTTAGCTTCAAAGACATTCGGACTGCTTGAAATCGTGTCCACATCAATATTCATCGCATTGATTCCAGCCCATGTAAGATTTACCACACGCTGATCGTCAAGCAGACTCGGAGTCAGAGGGTTCACGGTAATCAGGATCCAGAAGTCCGAGCATGAAGCAACGGGATCCAGAAGCAAGGAGCCTCACCCGTCCCACAGCTGATTTCCCACAAGACGTTCACCGTGGGAATGCTGAGATTCGAGTTCTTTTCATTCCCTAGAACTCATGCGCTTGCTGCCTCTCAAGTCTTTTCCATGGCCGTGTAGGTCATAAGGTCGGAACGGAACAGGACGACACTCAAGAAATTGATGTATGCGATTCCCACCGATCTTTTGTCGTAACTTCTTCTTCCAGTCTGGTGGGCTGTGGTACGCAAGCCTCTCGGAGGTCTTGAGACGTGGAATGGTTCCTACCCTTTGGTTCGACTTGCTTGGAAGAAGCCCTTCCCCGATACCTGCCATTCTGGGAATTTGTGACCTGCACACGTGGTAGATCTCCCGAGAGAGTATAAATACCGAGATTGGCCTGCCACCTCGGGTTTTTTCCCACCGGTGATTCCCCCCAATTACGCCCCATCCGAGCTCTCTCTAGATTTGGACTCGAATGCGTGCAGCAGAGGCTCTGCTGCTCGGTTGCATCAGGGGAACCCCGAATCAGACTAGAAGCGTTCGGAAACTCCATGCAAGCACTCGTGAGCGCCCCGGTATTCAGATAGTCGGTTCCAAGCACGTCAGAACTCGTGGAACCGCGGCCGAATACTTTTTTTTTTTTCACTGGCTTGTCCTGCGTGTACCGGATTCAGATGGGGCGGATGACGCTCGTGTTTCGAATAAGCAGTGATTTATTCAATTGAATGTTGCACTAAACTTCGAAGCGGTACACCGATACACTTTCAAGTTCTATAGACCGAGCTCTCACGGAAGCGCATGGAAACGCTGCGGATGCGGATCGCTTGGAAACACAGAGAACGGACGATACTGGCGAGTAATTGAAGCGCATCGAGTCGGTGGTGCACAATCGGACTCTGGATTTTACTGATGGTAGTTTACATGGCGCCCTGCGGCTGGGAAGCTCACCATCCAAATGCGGGAACTGCCACCCAGACGTTCGTGTCCAGGGCGTAAATAATGTAGAGGGAAACTGGGGGGAGAAGATCTGACCGCATCTTTGGATCGATGATACGGAGAGAAAGAAAGTCCGGCCAGGCGCTTTGGCCAAGGTATTAAACCGACTGGCACCTGAACAAACTCTCGTTGTCAGTCACCACCATCGCTCAGAGGACTCCGTGACGGGCAATCCCTAAGATCACGCTTTAGAAATGTCGGCTTACTTCATCAAGCCCGTAGAACCCACCGTTCTAAACCACAAGGAATACCATGAACTATCATCGACCAACCTTCTGCTGTCACTTGTGGTAAGCCACCACTCCCAAACGATATGCCTCAGAAGCTACGCTAACTCTTGATCTCGTGGAACAGTTTTCGACTATGCACGTAGTTCCCGAGCTCTTGGATGTCGAAAGATTCAACATTGCCTTGGCCGAGGCATTGTCGAGCTTCCCGCTCCTCGCAGGGAGACTGGTCAGACCAGATACAGCAGACGCACCCTGGGCGGTATGCCCCTGCTTTCTTTCCTCCCTCGCCTCGAATTAATCACGGAATGCAGATTCGGTTGACGAATTCGGGCATCCCTGTGACGGTCATCGACAGTGACGCAGACGAGATCTTCCCAACAGACCTCACTGTCGCACCGACACACCGCTACACGGAACCCCTAAACGCCATGGGACTCATCACCACAGAAGGAGAATCCAGCGAGCCACTGTTCCGACTGAAGATCACTCGGTTCACGAAGTTGAATTCCACTACGATCGGAGCGTCTAATTCGCACGCGTTGTGTGCGTCCTCTCTCGACCTTCCCAGCTCCCCCAATTGTGTTGACGGAAATGAATTCAGTTGATTTGACTGGCTACCTGATGTTCTTCAAACAGCTCTCTCAGCTCTATCAAGGCCACGGCCGGATCGACCCTCCCCCTTACTACGAACCAGAAGCGATCGAGTTCCCGGAACCGTTGAAGGTTCCCTCACCACTCTACGATCGCTTTGACCTGTCGGACCCATCTCTGTGGGAACAGCCCGAGGGGGGATTGCCGGAGTTCGTTGTATTCAGGTTGACAGATGCACAACTCACCGAGATCAACAATTCTGTGACAAAGGGAATCGAAAACTCCAGGATAACGAGGATGGATACGGTATTGGGATTGCTTGCCCGGTGTTTGTCGGAGGTTGAGCCAGAATCCAAGCCCATCGATACCGTTTCGTATCTGGTTAATGTCCGTGCATTCCTTGCCTCTCCTCTATCTTGTCTCATTTTTCCTAGCACCGCGGAATGGGTATATACCCGGCCAACGCAGTACTTAACGCGACAGTCTTTCTCCCCATAGGACTGCAACTCTCGAAAGGGCCCGACCCTCACGATGATGTTTTGGCCTGTGCTGCAGAGATACGCAAGTCGATAGATGGGTTGAAGGATCCGAAGTCAGTCAACGCCATGGTCACGAATTTCGCCCAGGTACAGGCACAGACCGCATGGGACAAGAGCGGCCAAGGTCCCCCGAGGAAAGGCTGCATGTTCGTGAACGCCCTTCGGAGGTAAGTTTTGGATTTGTCTAGCGTGAATCGCGGCTGAGATGATCCCACACCTGCAGAGCGGATTGGAAGAGCCCACATTTCGGGCATCCCGGAAAGGTCAAGTTTCACATTGATCTACCCCCATGCCGTCGCTTTATAGCGGTCACGACTCCGAACCCGAAATTCGTTGATGGGGCATGGATAAGCAAGGAAAGCGACGTAGACGTGGCGTTCTATGTTCCGCCGAAAAGGGGGAAGATGTTCGAGGCGTTATTCGAGGGATATGCCAAGGGTATGGGTATGACCGGACAAGTAGAGTTTTCCCCGCAGTAGCCGCAGAAACGGCAAAGCCCGTAGTCGTAGAGGTGCTAAAGACTCCAACCAATGAGTATCGTATGTGGTCGCTTTGAACATCATGCGCGAGACTGCAGCGCACTATTTCAGTAGTGCTGGGATCGCGACTCTTCCGGATACGCTCAACCCGGGCCGCCTCTCACGACACACAGGGACCACCTTCACGCATCGTCTTAGTCTTAACGTTCCCCGGCGTGCTCCGAACTTACCACGATTCTACTCTGCTCACTCTAGAGCCATCCAGTCGTGTCTCCTTTTAGCGGGTCAGATTCTCTGATGAACTCGCGACGCCTACCACGTCCTTTCCCCCAAACCGCGTTCGCAGAACGTACTATGCAGCAATTTGCGCCACTACTATCTTAACACGTACGTCTCGAGCTCGTCCCCTAGGCGGGTTGCAGTTGGATTGGCTGCTCCCACATCCGGACGACGCGTCGAGAGGGACCCCGATACTGCGGAAGGGCAAGTCGCCGCGGCTGGTCGCGCCCGAGGCGACACGTCGTTTCTACTCGGACACATACTGCACACACCACTACGTACCGGCGGCCGGATCCTGTTCGCCATATCCCTAGAATTAGCCCGCTCTGGGTGCTTCCAAGCGATTCAGAGCGATTCCATGCGCTTCCGCAAAACGTCCACTCTATAGAGCCATACAGATGTGCTCCATCAAAGTTCAGTCCAATGCACTGGGGACGTTTCTCCAGTTACAAATTGCTTCCAACTTCGTGGAAGCTGACTCGGCATTTTCCTGATGCCTTCCCGTGTAAGTCGATATGGGGGAAAGAGAGAAGGAGCTGCGACGGCCATTTTGGCCAAGGTACTTAAACCGACTCTCGTTGCCGATTGCCACCCACGACTCAGAGGACACCTTGGCAAGCGATACCTGGAGCCACACTTTCAAAATGCTGAGCTACCTTATCAAACCCGTGGAACCCACAATTCTAAACCACAAAGGATACCACGAATTATCATCGACCGACCTCCTGCCGTCGTTGGTGGTAAGGCCACCACTCCCAAAATACATGTCCAAAGCTACGCTAACTCCTGGTCTCGTGGAACAGCTTTCGACTATGCACGTAGTTCCCGAGCTCTTGGATGTCAAAAGGTTCAACATCGCCTTGGCCGAGGCATTGTCGAGCTTCCCGCTCCTCGCAGGGAGACTTGTCAGACCGGATAGACCAGACGCACCCTGGGCGGTATGCCCCTGCTTTCTTTCCTCCTCGCCTCGAACTAATCACGGAATATAGATCCGGTTGACGAATTCGGGCGTCCCCGTGTCAGTAATCGACAGCGACGCAGACGAGATCTTCCCAACAGACCTCATTATCCAAGATACCTTCCGTTACACGGATCCCCTAAATATCGTAGGAATCGTCAACGCAGAAGGAGAGTCGAACGAACCGCTCTTCCGGCTGAGAATCACTCGCTTCACGAAGTCGAATTCCACTTCGATTGGAGCGTCCAGTTCCCACGTGTTGTGTACGTCCTCTCTTTACCATCTCAACTCCTCCAGTCGTGCTGACAAAAACGACTCCAGATGATGAGTTTGGCTTCCTGATGTTCTTCAAGCAGCTCTCACACCTATACCGGGGCCTCGGACCGATTGATCCCTCGCCCTACTACGAACCAGAGGCGATCAAGTTTCCAGAACCACTGAAGCCCCCCTCACCACCCTACGTTCGCTTTGACCCGTCGGCCCCACCTCCGTGGGCACAACCTGGGTGGATAGCGCCGGAGTTCATTGCATTCAGGTTGACAGATGCACAACTCACCGAGATCAACAATTATGTGACGAATGGGATGGAATACTCGAGGATAAACGGCATGGATACGCTAGTGGGATTGCTTGCACGGTGCTTGTCGGAGGTTGAGCCAGAAATTAAGCCCATCGATACCATTTCGTATCTGGTTAATGTCCGTGCATTTCTTGCCTCTCCTGTACCTCGACTCATTTTTTCCCAGCACCGCGGAATGGGTATATACCCGGTCAATGCAGCGGCTAACACGCTCGTTTATTTACTCGTGGAACACCAGCTCTTGAAAGGAGCCGATCCTCACGACGATGTTTTGGCCTGCGCTGTCGAAATACGCGAGGCGCTAGAGAAGTTGAAGGACCTGAAGTTACTCAAAGACATGGTCGCGGATTTCGCCCAGTTGCAGTCGGAGAACGCATGGGACAGGTACGGCCTGGGTCTGCCAAAGGAAGGAGTCTTTTTCGTGGGCACTAACCAGGAGTAGGTTTCGGGTTGTTCTGGTACGGATCGCTGCTGAGATGATCTCACACTTGCAGGTTGGATTGGAGAAGTCCACATTTCGGGCATCCCGGAAAGACCAGGTTTCACTTCGCCCAACCCCCATCCGGTCGCTTTGCAGTTGTCATGACTCCGAACCCGATATTCGTTGACGGGGCGTGGATAAGTAGGGACGACAAGATAGAAGTGACGTTGTATGTTCCGCCGAACAAGGGGAAGACGTTCGAAGAATTACTCGAGGGGTATGCTAAGGGTATGGGTATGACCGGATCAGTAGAATTTGTACCACAGCTGTAGGATCGCCAAAGAATCTAATCCCCAGAATGACGCTCTGGATGTGGTTGCGCGGTGTATTACGTTGAACATTCGCGAGACCATGCACAAGGAGAAGCCTCTGACAAAGCAAGTGAACTCCGAAAGACAAATTGGGGAACGACGCGAGAACGAGGAGCCAATTCCTTCGTCTGCCACTCCGGCGAAGTGCAGTGTGCTCCGTTGATTCTGAACCAGGCAAGATAGCGAGACGGGACTCTCCAAGGGTGCCTTCGTCCGAGGACATGCATAACACCTGTTTGGTCCCAGCCGGCCAGGATGGAGACACCCTCAATATAGTGTTGTAGTCGCCACTCAATCCACAACGATGGTCACCGGGAGTGGCCCCATTCAGGGACTGTAACAGGGACGTGAGGATGTCCCCGTTACGCGGAAGTCCCCCAGGAAAATACTGGAAGTTCTGAGAGAAGGAAGTCGCCCATTGGAGAACGGATCCGGCCCTGTTGTCCTCATGGGGAACCTGTGGGTGCTGGGTATTCACTCTGCGCACACCAAAATCATTCAGGTTTGACAGCAGTGGATGGAAGATCCCGCTCGCTCTTCCCCTCGATAGCGTCAGACCCGTCTGTAACTTCAGCGCGGGTGTCTGTCCCGCCTCGGCTCGGGCTCCTTTGTGCGGGAGGCGAGAATGAGGGTCGTCATCCTTACGTCTCCTGCGTGCGACCTATCTTCACCATTGATGGCTAGTATGACGTGCTGGGATGCGGTCAAGTTCTAGACAGTGCTGTGGGAAGTTCTAGATGGAACAAGGGACACGTGAGGACATAAATACATGCGGGGGCACTCGTGGTCGAATCGGCGCCGGAAGTTGCCTGCAACAGCCTCTGGTTCTCGGACTGGATCCTGCCACCAAGTGACAGCCACAAGGTCGGTCATATGTCGATCCGGCACATGGAATGGGGCTAGTGACCAAGATTTGCGCAGTTGGTGACCGGTAGAACGGTCGGGGTGCCCGCGCATCCCTCAAAGGTCCTCATGTGTCGATTTACGGATAGATATACCATTAGACCATTTATAGGCAGTTAATTAGCGTTCGTAATTATAAGCGTTCACGGAGACTTGATTACCATAAGGCGGACGCGAAGGATGCAAGTCTCCTGTCAGGTGGTGGCTGAGAACAAAGAATCGAGCAAGATAAATAGGCGAACGGGGTGATGCCGACCATCGCGCCTTTCGCTGTTCTCCCACTATCCAATATCCAAACTCCGACCATGGCCACCGAGGCCTCTCCCCTCGACAATCAGATACCCCAACCTCTTCTTCAAGCCCTCAGAGACTCACTCAAGGGAGATCTCCATTTCCCGGGCGATCAGACGTGCGCGGATCCCCTTGAACTGGTTCCCGCCGAGGATCATAAACTCAGACCGATTCTCCGCTCGCAGGTTCGCGGATCAATCCAAGATTTTCAACGGCGCCATCAGAACGAAAGCCATTGCTCTGGCGCTCCCACAGGATGCGTCCGACGTCAGCAAGTGAGCGGTCCCCCCTCGTTGTGCTACGAGGATCTCCCGTGTTGATCGCTCGGTGCTAGGCTCGTTCTTTTCTGTAACAAGCACCACTTGTCGCCTTCCATCAAGGCTGGCGGGTACGGTACGGCGGGTGTCTCAATCGGAGGTAAATCTCGACACCTTCTCGTGCCTGATGTCCATTCCTCACCACCCCTGCGATACCAACATCCAGGTGACATCATTATCGACCTTAGCCGACTGCGAGGGATTGCTATAGGTCTCCCCGACGACTCCATTCCTCGCAAGTATGTCGGCTTAAGGGACCAGCTATCTCTTACGGACAAGGGCAAGGCGAAGGCAAACCAACGCCCACCGCAAACCACCTCCGCTTCAAAAATTCAGGATGTCGACACGACTCCTGCTACCTCTGTCAATCCCCAGAAACGTAGGAGGGAGGCAGGAGAAGCAAGCGACGAAGAGGAGAAGGCGGCTTACCAGGCCCGTTTAAGAACTTACAGTCCGGCTGCTCCCAGGGTCTCGTCATTCTTGGGTGGTCCGCCTTTGGCCCCCGAGCCCGGTGTCAGCAGGAGGGTTCCCCCTCAGGACTACAGAGCGTCGCCTTTATACGCGATCAACAGTACTGGGAGCGAGACTGCTTCCACGTCTAGCAATGTAAATCGTCAGCGTAACGACGGAACTAACCCAACAAGAATGACGACGTCCGAGAGCCGGCCCAATGACCTATCTTCAAGCGGAGACAGGCCGCCTCCCTTGGTCGACACAAGAGGCCCGTTTGACCATATGAATCTCGCAGGAGGTCCCGACTCTACCGACACCCCCCGGTCCAATCCCTGGTCCACCAGCCGTGCCCGGCCATTTGATTACCTCACGAACACAGGCTTTTCCGAGGACGTTGGGCCCATTCTGCACCCTACCTACCAACAATCCATACACTCTTCCAGGGGACTCAGCTCGTTCCCAAGCTTTGCTTCTAACACTCCGTTCTCAGAGTCTTCCTTCCCCACCTTAAATATTCCTTCACCTCACTCCGCGCTTCATTCCGCGGGGGAAGGTAGTTCATTCACCACCAGTGCCTCCTCACTCTCCAGCCCTTACCCGCAAATGGACTGGGAGACCCCTCCGTTGGATCACAATCCACAGCTGGAGCCAACTCACCCCCACGTTTATGTGTCCTTCGGAGCCGGCGTACTACAGAAGGAGATCGACATGTACACTGCGGACAACCCTATAGAGTCGAAGGAATCTGCTACTGGTACGGTTGGACTGATTCCTTACCATGTGCCAACGTACGTACATTCCTGTGCTTCTCCTCTGCTATCTGACCAACTCCCACTTGCTTGTCGTGTCCAGGGCTGCGCATCCTACGGGATCATCTATCATGATACTGGGAGGGTTTGGCTTCCTCAGTCGGTTGCACGGACTGAGCATTGACAACCTTGTCGAAGCCGAGGTGGTGTTGGCAGATGGAAGCATCGTCATCGTCAACGAGGACGAGAACCCTGGTGCGTTGCATTGATAACAGAGGGGAATTTATGACTCCTGATACGGTTTTGTAGATCTCTGGTGGGCAATCAAAGGTGCTGGCACGTGCTTCGGTGTTACTACCAGGTATATCGCAAGAGCGTTCCCCGTGCCTGTGGTGTTTGCAGGAAACCTTCTCTAGTTTCGTGATTCACCTCCTCTCACCTCCGAATAAGGCTGACCTTTCCCGACACAAATAGTCGGTTCCACAAAGCGACCGCCCCTTCGCTGATCAAGCACTTCCGTGACTGTGTGAAGCAAGCACCAAGGGAGCTCTATGCGAACGTGCTCCTCACCGCTGGACCCGCAGACGAAGACTCCCTGATCGTGATACAGATGTGTTATATCGGGCCTAAGGAGAAGGGACTGGAGTACTTACAAGCGATCTCTAGCTGGGATGGTGAAAGCTGCTTGTTGAACGAAGTGAATGAGAAGGCATTCTTGAACCAACAGGATAGCGTCGCCCAGGTTTTGAGGGCAAAACGTCAGTATAAAAATATCATCCGCACACTCTGGTTCTAACGTAATCCCTTGGACTCCCCCGACAGCTGGAAGACAATGGTTCATCCGTTCTACGCTCATCACCTCACTCCCGGACGATATAATCAACCGAACCGTTCTCGAATTCGCCAACACGCCAATTGGTTGCAGTACGCTTCCACCTCCTACAAAAATCACAAAAATCATTCATTAATCTGTTCTCCTACAGCTTGGTTGTTTGAACTCGCCGGTGGGGCCATTGGAGATTTCGAAAACTCCTGTGTACCGAAGGAACAGCGCGAGGCCGCGTTTACCGTCGCCGCTTTGCACCAATGGGATCTCGGTATTGATGACCCGAGGTGTGTGGGTGCCGCTGAGGATGTAGGTCATCCATAACCCTCCCGCGCTGCTTCGATAATTAACGTCGTCGTTTATAGTGGTTGGACGAAACGTTGAAGGCCGTGACACAAGGCGGTCCCTTCCCAAGTGTACGTGTACCACCTGTCCTCCTGTCATTCGGTAGCAGGTCCTCACTACATCCCTTAGTTCCTTGGCCGCAGCGATAGCGCAGAGAAAATCCAAGCCTGTTTTGGCAAGAATTGGGACAGGCTTGTGGAGATCAAACGAAAATACGACCCGAAGAACCTGTTCCGCAACACTTTCTGGCCGTTGAACGAGGATGGGCAGGCCATTGAAACGAGCCTTCGGGAGCCAGAAGCCGAGTACGACCACGTTCCGAAGCATTTCCCCAGTGAGACGCAGACGGATGTCGGTACCGCCTGAGTGCCCCAGGAGGTCTGAGTGGTACCCCCTCCCCAACCAAACCCCTCGGATTCCCAAAGTGTCTGCAGCCATATATACATTGGGGGTGATTCAGCACTCTTCGGAAGGGACATTGTTAACTCCACCGCTCGCCCGCAAACGCCCGCAAATTTCTTGGGGGTACCGCTGGCCCGGGCCCACATTCTTTTCTCCGGTTGTGACCTGTTTGAACCTGTTGGTGGCTATTCTTGGATAGATCCTGTTGCGCCTCTCGGTACACCTATACACACCTGTTGCTTGGTGCGCAAAAATCTATGTGCCAATTCTGAATTCACTAACATGGAATCCACCGATCCGAGATCAAGAACGGTGAGCAATTCCGTCAAAAGGACGTGCAGTAGACCAATAATCCTCACCTGTTTCGACACGATGCATGCATTGGGATAAAGACATGGATTAGGTAGCTATCTGATTACAGTCGAGATTATACATAGCATCACGTCGTAAGCCTACGTGCCCAGCAAGTAGGTCGGTCGTACCCTCGTCATTGACGGCGTGCAGTCATGCATGGTAGGAGCGCAACGGCCTCAGTACAAATTGGCCATCGTTATCGCTTCATGAAGGAATGCAGTCGCAGCCTCCTGATCGGACTCCCTGTCCGCCCTCCACTCCCTATCATCGATCTTCCGTGCGAGATCGCTGAGAGCCCTCGCACACCACTCGTGTTCTCTAGGAGAAGCATGGAGTAATGCTCTGTGGGTAAAGATTGTGTCTAAGTACGCGCCGCCGGTGGTTGGGTATGCTTCGAGGTGGTAATAGATGGAGAGGAGGAGAGGACATCCGAAGGGTCCGGCGTGCGAGTGAGATGTGGTCTAGTTAAAGCGAGGGGGTGAGTGGCGATGAGGAGGAACGAAATGGGTTTGAGTGCGTACGTTTGGGTGGGATTGGCATTCCGGCCTTGATGTGGTACCTCCTTGAGCTAGATCGTCGGTTTGCGTGGCCCCCATCGAGAGATCTTGACTTGTGCATTCGCTGTCCTTCACCACATTATCTCTTCCATCCACTATATGACAAGCCATCGAACGCTCGTACCTTGGCATTAAGCCTCAACGTCCCAATCAGCCGACTCAATTCGGCGTCAGTCTGTGAACACGAGTCAGCATCGGATATCGTCATAGGACACAAGGACTGACGTCGATGGTTGTATAGATATAGCTCATGGCGGACATGAAGACAGGTTAACTCTAAGCTGGATATGGGTTGGGGTATGTGGTGGGGAAGGGAAAGAGAGAGATGGATCGCCGGATCCCGCCAGTTCGCCTGCCTTCATGTACTCAGAGGACACGCGGTTTCGGGGCGGAGGCCTGGCTGCGCGACCACGGCTTTTCCACGTTTGTCGTGTGATGACCTCACCGTGGCCTCGTTTTCCTCGAAATGACTCGGTAGATCTTTCTCGTGGCAAGCCATATTAGAGTCGCCAATCTCCCTGAGGCTGAGAGAGGCGGTGGTGGACCGTGGAGATTTCCCACGTCCACCATCCCGGATCTTCCGCCATGCTAGTTCGGACAGTCCAACTCCGGTCCTGTAGGCTTTCGTTCTCGGCTCATCTCTTGAGGAGGGCATATAACGTCTCGGCTTCGCCAGATGCGGAGGCGTTCCTCAAACCAGCTGGCCCCTCCCACCCCGGAGTGACGTACCTCTCTCTGAATCGACCCAAGACGAAGAATGCGATTTCCGTAAATTTGCTCCAGGTATGGCACCCACCCACACCCATGACACACCACAAAGTTCAATTACTAAGTTTCGGTCGGTGTAGCAATTCCGGGACTGTTTAGAGCAAGCCCGCTTCGACAAGGAGTGAGTCCGCACTCCCCAATCCTACACTCCGACTCCCCTCGTGAAACTCTCGCCCTGTTTCTTCATCAGCACCCGCGTCCTCGTCGTAAACTCGACGTCCGAGAATGCTTTCTGCTCGGGAGCGGACTTGATCGAACGGAAGTCGATGACACAACCTCAAGTCGACAAGTTCCTCCTCAATCTCCGGAGGGCGTTCAGTAGTCTCGAGAGACTTCCGTTCCCCACTATCGCTGCCATAGATGGTCCAGCTCTGGGGGGTGGTCTCGAGATGGCACTCTCTTGTGATCTACGAGTCGCTGGTCAGGTCTTCTACCCCACACTTCTCCCCAGCGCTCATTCCGGAATCCAGGTTTTGCCGTCACGAAGATCGGCTTGACAGAGACGAAACTAGGGATTATCCCCGGAGCTGGTGGAACCCAGCGTCTCACGCGTCTCGTCGGCGCGTCGAAAGCCAAAGACCTCGTTTTCACTGCACGGGCCTTGACGGCTCATCAAGCCCTTGAATATGGTAAGGTTTGGGCGTTCCGGACGTTCGTGACATAACTGATGTCAGGTTCTGGCCCATAGGTGTGGTCGACCACGTTTCTGGGGAGGGCGAAACTGGACTGGATCGTGCTTTGCGGTTGGCCGGAGAGATTTCTGCCAATGGCCCTCTCGCTGTCCGAGCGGCGAAACAGGCGATCTCTCGAGCGATGGAATTCCCACTCGAAGCTGGCCTCGATTTTGAGCGTGCCTCATATGAACCGTTATTGCACAGTAAAGATCGGGTTGAGGCTCTGGAAGCGTTTAAAGCTAAACGCCCACCCCAGTTCAAGGGCGAGTAATAGGTGAATTCATAGATACGACCACATACATACGAGAGCTAATGAAATACAAAGTTCTGGCATGGCTATATCCCCTAATCTGAATCCGAATCCATATTGATGCTTGGGATCTCTTCGTCTTCTTCGTCTTCATCATCAACAAAACTGATGGGGTAAGGGGGAGGTTCAGACACTGGAGCTGATCTCTCGCCGGATTTGATTATAGGCGGTGTCGGGTTAGGTACCGGAGGGGCGTCTTCGACTGGTGCGTGGTCATGAGGCCGAGCAATGACGGGTGGGATATCAGTCCGTTCCACCTGCATATCATTTGATGACCGGGCGGGTGGATTTGAGGAATCAGGGATGGGGGGAGCAGGAATAAGAACCAAAGAGGCTGTTTCCGCCTCCTGCGCAGAATTTTCGGGTACCTCTGACGAAACCTGTGGCGGTAATTGAGAGGATGTCATAGGTTCAGGATCCTCGGGAGCGGCCAGCCCAAGTGTAGTTCGTAGTTCCCGCTCCAACTCACTCTCCTCAGCTCGGAAAAGCGAAATGTTCTCCATAGGCGGCAAAGGCCGGACCAACGGGGGTAGCCTCGGGTGTAACAGAATATCCAAAATGCCAGAGCTTGTGTTAACCTAGAAAACGCGCCATCAGACCCTCCGCAAACGGGTCATAATCGGAACGCTCTCACGTTGTGGTCGGAGAGGTTCATCAATAATGGTAGAGTTCTTCCCAGCGCTGCAGATTTCACAGAAGCCAACTCGGTGCAAACATTTTGAAGTTTTGTTGAAAGTATCCTGTGGAATGCGAGGTCCCTGGATACGAGGGCGGGAGGAAGCCTTGAGAGGTGAAGGAACGACGAGAGTAGAAGTCTTGATGCTACAGAATAGACCTCTTGCGAGACCCCCGTGTCTCGTGACAGTAACCGCAACGCTGGGAATCGTTCAATCGCTTCTCGCAAGATAAGGGTGAAGGAGTTCCACCTTCAATGGAAAGCATCGCAATCCGTTCCTCATCCTGAGAGCCAAACAAAACCCCAGGGTTAGTCTTGAAGACCTCATCGCCTTCGTACCCTCGGGCTCTCTTCTTCCCTTTCCACCTAGACGAGCCACTGACGTCTGTTGTCTCGGCGTTCTTCGTTTCTGACTGTGGCAAGATCGGCTTGGTGAGGTAGGGAATCACGGCGCGTACCAACCGGTTCGTAAGAATGGTGTTCGACATGGCACGAGAGTGGGAGCACGCTGCAACGAGGACCCTCAAGAAAGGCGATGCATGTAAACTGATGCTTCTGTCAGTTGGTTCTTCCGATATCCTGAGGCACGAGTACGCACGGGCTACGTTTGCGCTCCAGGTGGTGAGCAACACATGATAAGATCCATGGTGCGTCTGGCAGTGAATAAGCAGGATATCTAGCCGACAACCTTCAGCCTGCAAAATCAGAGCTGAGCGACGAACGGTTCACCTAGTCAACAAACACTCCGACAGATCTGCGGCACGTTCCCAAATAGTCGGAAGGACGGACACTCTCATATCCACCAGCGAAGAGTCCACGTAGTCGCTGCCCTGCAAGTGCTGTCAGAAGGTCGTAGGCGCAAGCTCAGGTTTCATTGACTTGCTCGGTTGCATCGCAGCTCAAAAGTGTGATGCATAGTTTGGATAATCGGCCTATTGGGACTTGGACCGGTCGTGGGGTTGGAGAACTTCAAATTTTGTTAAGTATGATCGAAGGGAGTTCGTGCGGGTTGACGAACCATAAGAGGTCGCATAAAACAGTAATTCCAGCGCGGAGTCGATCAAGGTTCAATGGTATGTAGATCATGGGGTCCTCTTGTGTCGATGGATTGCCTGCATCCACCATGAAAAATGATACTGCGAGGTTCGCATCAGGCTGTCATACCTTGAAAGTCGGCCTTCAGCCAGGAGAGTGCGTTTTGCGTAAAATCCAAAGTCTCGTCGACAGATTTCCTCCACAGGTTCGAGGCCCCAACTTTCCCACCTGTGCACGGGAGAACAGCGTACAACTTCGAGGCAACAGCAACGAGTTTCCCAGAAGATGGAGCAGGCGATGAGCCATTCAAGTGCTTGAGAGCGAGGGCGGAAAGAGACGTGTGGAGCTGTTTGTGTGATGAGGGGAAGAGCAAGACCAACTGGGAGAGTGTCTCAAAACACAAGACCTCGAGACGGAAGTTAGAAGAGAGACAGGGGGCGACTCAGACATGAGACGCACTTTGAGCTTCTCGCTTTCATACTTCCCAATGTTCTCGATCAAAGCTTGAGAAAACTTGACAATGCTCGGAAGAACGACCTGCCGCTGAAACTCGGGGTGCCCAGCGCCACTCGAGAAGATGAATCGTATCAACCGGATGCAAGCCTTGATGCACGGCAAGGTCTCGCTTTTCTGGAGGCGAGAGGACGTGAGCGTTGTTATGAGACCCAACGGCGTTCGGAAACTCACAAAAAGCATCGGCAAAGCGACTGTAATCCAGCCATGCGCACATTCATTCATAACGTTCCTCGACAGCGTCGCCGTCTTCAGCGCGATCGACAAGCCAGCCCATCTAGCTCCAGGATCTTTAGAATGGATCAGAGAGTTGGTCCGGATAGTCCATTTCTGAACGTGTCCTTGAGAAAGAAAGTCATCTTCGGTGAGACTGTTGAGGACGAAGGGTAGATTGATGACCGCGGACGCGTCGGTTGCGAGATGTAGCTGGAGCCAAGTTTTCAACCGATGGTTGTCCATTTCAGAAAAAAGTTAGCTTGGCCTCGATCAGGTTGACGGTGCCGGGCGGAACGCAGCGCGGATCAAATTAGAGCGTCTTCCGAGGTCAAGGTCCATAGCCCTTCGGTGAACAGGAACGCGATACAATACGGTACAAGGAGTGCCTATAACTAAAGCAACACGACATAAGGAGACAAACACTAAGGAGTCAGAAAAATAAAAGACAGCCTAAAAATCACCGTCAATCCCACAAACGGAAAGCGTTTACACGATATAGACGTTCTCCTTGGCGAGTTGATAGTTTTCCAACTTCTTAAAGTACTCAAGTCGTTCTTGCCGTGCTTTCTGTAAGTCAAACGGACGTCAGGCCCGGGAACATAGGTCGTAGAAAGGAGGATCTTACCTCCAACTCGTCCAAGTCAACCTCTTCCTCTTCACCTTTATCCTTTTTCGCCTTCCCCGTCCGAGAAACAGGCTTCTTACCTCCTTTCTTCGAGGTTGGTCGTCTTGGAGGCGGCGGTTCCGATTCACCCTCGGACGACGATGAAGTAGGCGCCTTCCCCCGTTTCGTGGTCTTCCGCGTCGAGTGTCGAGTGCCCTTCGCTTGCGCCTGCGCCCGCTTCTTAGATTTCGAAATCGGTTTCGGGAGTAATGCTTCCAGGTGTTCCTCGATCTGAGAGGGATCCATTTCGTCGTACATCTCGTCGTCCTCCCTTGTCTCCTCCGACTTGCGCTTCTTCCTTGTCCTCCCCTTGGTCGCCGCCCCCGTCTCCGTGGTACCCCCAGAGGGCTTAGATCGTACTCTTGGTTTTGATGGTGAAGGTGAAGTGGGCGCGGCAGAAGGTTCGGGAGACGAATCCCTCGATCGAGCAAGTTTTCGTTTATTGCTATTGCGTTTGTTTGGAGTAGAGGGTGTGTGTGGGGATTGCAGTGAAGTTAAGGAAGAAGATCGTTCGGAGTGTGGAGAAGGTTCGCGAGGGGGCGGGGTTTGGTATCTTTGGGGCGGTGGGGCGTCATCTTCAGATGCATATAGATCCTCGATCCCGTTGTCATCGTGTTCAGGTTCTGTCGTAATTTCTAGCGGGGGTGTAGACCTATCCACAGCTTTGCCCTTGTCCTTCCGCTTGGGTTCGCCCTTTTTCGCTCTCAACTTCCGCTCGGTGAAGAGGAAGCCGAAAGGGTCATCGCTGGGGTGTTCGCTGGGGGCCGCCTCGTCGAGCTCAAGCTCGTGCTCTGTTTCCGGTTCCGGTTCCGGCTCCCGTTCGATCGGTCGTGAAGAGGGGAAGGGAGAAGTTGGCATCGGGGAAGACGGTGGCAAGGGCGACGAAGCCTTCAACCCAGCGGGTTGTTTCATGATCAACGCCGGACGCGATTGTGTGGAAGTCCGTGTTGTAGTTTGCTGTCTACGTCGCCAACTTGGCGCTGGTGTCGACTGCAAGAGCACAGACTCCCCGAGTCCAAGTCCAGGAAGTCCCACACCAGACTGCTGAGAATCTTCGAACGAGAGCCCACCGATGCTAAACCCCTCTTGAGATTCCTCTGCCTCACGAAGAGTTTGGGTAGGTTCTTCCTCAACGGTGGGTTTATCATCAACTTCGGAGTCAGGTGGAGGGGGAGTCGGCTTTCGTTTCTTGGAACCTTTCCCTTTCACTCGACCCTTTGTGGATTGTGCGGGGGTGTTAGTCGCTGGGGTGCGATCACGGAGAGCCGCCCGTTGAGCTCTGGTGACCATCTTGAGAGAGGGTTATCGGGGGGAGTAGGGTGGAAGGGGCCGTGGACGAGGTGTGGCAAACGGGAGGCGGGGGAGATCAAAGCGGAACGGAGTTCGAGTTGAGGTTTTAAATTGGGACGTGTTGCTCACACGTGACGCTTGTTGCCGACGTTACTGACTCAAGTGGGCACAATTTTTGACTCGGCCTGCGCTGGGGAAATTATTTGAGTCATTGTCCTGTGCTCTGGGGATGAGGAGATTGATTGTGGGACGTAAGGCTCAGGCCTAAAAATTCTTGGGGGGAAGGGAAGGGGTGGTGAAAGAGGAAAAACTTAATGACGAGAGTGGGATTCGAACCCACGCCCCGAAAGACCAGATGATGTTGGAAACATCAGTGCTGCACAGAAACTGTGCTGACCTTAGTCTGGCGCCTTAGACCACTCGGCCATCTCGCCGTTGTAGAAATCTGAGATTATACATTCACAAGGAACGGCCACCCATCCAAAGCTGCCATCACCACCCGTGACCATTTTCCATGCGCGCAAATGTACAACTAGAGTGAGTTTGGGATTCCGAACTCAGGTGAGGTCAATGATGTCCGCAGGGTCTGATTTTACCACTTCCTTCCTTACACTCGACGATCCGGCTTTCGTCTCCTCAAGCTCACCGACCCTCTGCCGCAACCGGTCGAGTTCAGCCTGCTCCAATCAAACACATCAGCAGATGGCCGTGTTGGGGCAGCATTTCAACACCATCTCACCTGCATGGACTGTACTCGGCCTTCCTCACCCATGGGTTTTCGCCGTTTGGGAGACGGCCGAGTGTCCTCGTCCTCCAGGTCGATAACCAAGGGGGCTTCACGCTTCAGTAGCGGAATGACCCTCAGTGCCTGGAGCACGGCCATTGGGCGATAGCGAAACTCAAACACTAGGTCCGGGTTCTTGGAGTCATAGGACCCTGTGTAACGTGTTGGGATTTTGCACGGTCGCTCATCTCCGAGGCTACGTGATAGGTTTAACTTAGCCTACAGATACCTGAAAAGACCATAGACCTACGAGGTACAATGCTGTCCGGCTTTTTTCGCCTGTTCGTGAATCAATGCTGGTGGGTGGTCTTTAATTTTGTACGTTGGGATCGAACCGGAACCGAGTCGCTGGTTCTCTACCAGAAAGACTCGGACAGAAATGGTCCCAATCTCATCGGGCTTTGAGTGGGAACCTCCAAGCACTGTGTCCTCATCTGGGTGATCCAAGGACGTAGAGTAAGCGAAGTAGAATGGTTGAGACCGGGAGAATGGTCCGCACCTGTCGTACGAATATCTGCGAATGTGAACGGCCGTTCTGAGCTCGCTGAAATCCTCACGCCAGAAACTACCCCGCCGGTATCTTGTGGGCACAACGCACGTTTTCGCATTCTGTGACCATCTATATAAACGTGCACCGACTTGGCCTTGTGTTTGATGGCTGAGGA
>Ga0307511_10002354_pt1 | contig 19757 bp, 16 predicted proteins | sample 13_EM_MG_FD_200266 | JGI IMG/M metagenome (GOLD analysis project Ga0307511, IMG submission 200266) | Populus trichocarpa ectomycorrhiza microbial communities from riparian zone in the Pacific Northwest, United States - 13_EM | ecosystem: Host-associated > Plants > Roots > Unclassified | place...
AAAAAAATCTAAGATCAAATAAAAATTTTTATACATATATGCAATGAAATAAATCAAGAACTATGTGTGCGAATAAATAGATTAAAAATCATTAACGATACCTGAAAATAAAACTTGAAAAATCAAGAAACAGTTGTAGATCAAGATATTTAATCTTAAAAAATGAGATATTTACCTGATTGTATTTGCTAAATTTGTTTATTAAAAAAATTTTAATTTAAGTAAGCAATAATAGAAATAGAAACACAAATTAAATTAATTGAATTAAATAAAAGGAGGGAAAATCATGCAATGCTACACATATTAGAAATATTATCTAAAATTTTTTTCAAAAATAAAATTCATCCATACAAAAGATAAAAAAAAAAATTATAGATGAATCAGAAAAATTCTTTAAATTTAATTGCATAACTAAAAAATAATTATCATTTAAAAAATACTCTCGAAACAAAATGAAAGAAAAAATTAATACTAATTTAAATATAAATTTAAAAAATAGAGAAAAAACCAAAAATAATAATAATTTATTTATTTTTTTTATCAGAGCCCAGGTGCGGACCTGCCCTAGCAGGCTTGCGTGATTGGGCCCTTAATTGTTTTTTGTTTGCAATTAGGGCAGACAACATGTTGTCCAGCCCAAATTTTTTTGAAAAAAAAAATCAGACAACGCCTCATTTGATTTGCCTAAATTCTAGTTATTGTGGTGGCCAGAAAATTGAGGTTTATATTTTTTTTACCTAAAAACCTATTTTTCAACTCATTTTTTACTCGAAACACCTATAAAAATATCGTAAGAATCGTGATAAACCTATTTATGGTCTCAAAAAACCCAAAAACCTAAATCAACCCAAGCTCATATCTATTTTTTCATGAACTTTAAAGGTAAAACACTTCTATTATGAACTCCTCTCATCAAATTGAATCATTTGATACAAATATTGTTTGTTTGGGTGGTCTAAATCGATATCAATGATACTTTTCTCTTTCTACCACCGGGATCCGTCGACCTCTCTTTCTCTTCTCTCAATTAGGGAATAAAAAAATAACAAAAATAAACTTTTGTTCCAAAATTTAATTGGAAAAATATTGAGATACTAAAATTGTATAATTTGCATGATTTTTAAAACTCAAGGATCAAAGTATACTTTTTACGAAACTTATAGTTGTTATCCATGTTTGTCATCCTTTTCATTTCATTCTTTTTTTTTTCAGTTCTACATTTTTATTGGAAATTAAAATCAATTAATCTTTAGTTATGACTAAATCGTCAAAAAAAAATTTAAGAATTAAATTGAAAAAATATAAAATTTTACACAACTCATCAATGATAATATATGAAAAATTTAACAATAAAACCTCGAAAAAAAAAAAGTCTTTACTTAATAATAACAGGTGGGATTCTTGAACCAAGATTCAAAAGCAACAGATAAAAAATATAAATCCAGCGTACCAAGGAACATTGAAAAAACACGCAAGTTGCTTTATATATATATATATATATATAATAATCGAGTGATTCGCAAGTTGGTTTTTAGAATCTAAACAATTTTCCCTTTGAAACATAATGGCAATAATTCTGTTTTTTCGAGAACACGTTGTAGCCACAACATCATAAACAATAGTTAAAGAGTTGTTCGGGCTCAGAGAAATTTTACGACGATAATAGAATAATTAGGTAATTAATGGTATTTTATTAATTAATTTTTGAATTCATTTTAAAAAAATATAATTCTAAATAAAGATATTTTTATCATTTTTTATGGTTATGAGTTTCATTTTTTTTAATTGTTTTTTTAAATAGACCCAGAAAAAAACTAATATAATACTACTGATTACTTCATGATTACCGTTTTATGATACATAATGTATTTAATTTTTTTATTTTTGAAAAAAATGTTTTCATTTTCAATAAATGAACACCCTTTTCAGTTTTTCATTAAAAATAGAAAAGGAAAATGGAAATGGAAAAGGCTAAACAGTCCTAAAATTCTCCAGTTCTCACTTCATCAGAGCCGTTGATCAGTAATAGTCCGTGGTTTTAAGCAACTCCAGGTAAACACATCAATAAACTCTCCAAAGCTTCAATTTATCATCTGACGAACGAGAAATCATATTCATTTCCACAAATCACCCGGCTAATGCAATTATTAACACTAATGGCATCAGAACTTCCACTAACATTTTTTATAAAATGGGGCCCACAGCTCAGTTCATAAATTAAGAAAATTTAAATTTAAATTTAAATCCCCTCCATCATTACCTACCGCTTCTTGATTATGAACCGTTGGATTTTTATCCAGCAACCGGGAATTTAGATCACAAAGTGCCGTGAGAGTACACATAAAAAATTACAGAATAAAAGACCGCCATTTAATTTTAATTTTAAAGACAAAACAACATTCATTCTCTTTATAAAAAAAAAAATCAAAACTTTCTCTTGGTTTCTTTTAATTTATCTACAGTTAACAGGATAAAAAGTTCTATTTGATTTATGTTTTTCAAAAAATTTAAGTTTTTTTTTAATTGTTTTAATTATAATTATATCAAAAATAAATTTTAAAAAATAAAATAAAATATTATTTTAAATAAAAAAACACTTTAAAAATTAATATTTACCAAATATAACCATAACCTCTCTTTCAATCTAAGTTTCCATCTTCTTCTTTTTTGTCCGCCTCCTCTGTCTAACTTTAAACATTCATAGCTGAAGTAATTTTGCTATCATGGCCAGTTTCCAAATCTTATTAAACTGAGTGCTGGTTGTAGGAGTTGTTTCCTTAAACAAAGCTTTCACTGTATTTTAGTAGTGCATTACTGTGTCAAAGACTTTAACTTTCTTCTCTTTTGTAGTTTCTTAATAAAAAAACTCACATCTCCAATCAACTTGCTTCCTTTTCTTTTTCTTTTTTTCTTTTTTTGCTCTTTCTTGGTCACTGGGTTCATGAGTTCTTCTGGGTCTTTGTTTTTTTCTTCCAACAAAGAGAGAGGAGTAGAGATTTCTTGCAGAGTACAAATGAGATCAAATGCTTCCCTTCAGCTTCTTTCTTTTGTTTCTCTAGTTCTTGTCGTAACCTGTGACTCCTTTGTCAGAGAAGAAGGTATGCATTTATCACTTTACTTCTTTTTTATAAATGCATTGTTTTTGCTGATAAAAAGAATATAAACTTGAATTATTATGGTTCCAAGAGTTGAGCTAGCTAGTTTCACATGGCTGAATTGAGTGGTGTTAGTTATTATGCAATCAATGCGAAAACTTCAAGTCTCAAACTTGGCCTCTTTCTGCTATCCTTTCTACATTTACTTTGTGACTTAATACCATCAGTGGCATTGGAAGTTATGTGATCTGAAATTAATGTACTGTGCGTAAATTTTGGTTTTCGGTAATCCTATAGTCTAGTACTTTTCACTAAATGGAATTTATGGACTTCTGGGCAGTTTGGGCACTTACAACATTCAAGGAAGCTATATACGAAGACCCACATATGGTTTTGTCCAATTGGAATGCCTTAGATGCAGATCCTTGTGGTTGGTCTGGCATTTCCTGCTCTTCTGCTCGAGACCATGTTGTAAAGATGTAAGATATGATCCATCAATTTTTATTTTTTTGGTTCAGGGTTAGATGCGTTATAGTTTCTTCTGAAGTTAGATCCTGATGTGTGGTATATGTGTAGGTGCCTTTTATCGTTGAATGAAGTTTTACCATTTTTCTGTTGGAATTCTGGTTTTGCAGAAACATAACTGGGTACTCTTTAAGGGGATTTCTTGCCCCAGAATTGGGTCGGATCAAATTTTTGCAACAACTGTATGTTTCTTTCTTCTTCGTCTTCATCTTTTTTCATCATACTGAAATAAATGCTTTTAGTTTATTTTATGCATTGTATTTAAGGCTTCTTTCTCTTTTGGTGCTTGTTTGATATTTTGTAGAGTCTTGCACGGTAATAATCTGATTGGGGTTATACCAAAAGAATTGGGAATGTTGAAATACCTCCAGGTCTTGGATTTGGGAGCAAATCAATTAACGGGTCCTATTCCTCCAGAGATTGCAAATCTAACCAGTGTCAGGAAAATGTAAAAGAATCTTGTTATTGGGTTTTAACGATTGGACTGTAATGATTGGCAATATTGAGTTCTCTCTTACTTTCTCATTTTATGTTGTGATAGAAACCTTCAGTCCAATGGGTTAACAGGAAGCTTGCCTCCTGAACTTGGCAATTTGAAGTACCTTCAAGAACTTTGGTTGGATAGGAATAGGCTTCAAGGATCTGTTCCTGCTAGCAGTGGCTCAGATTTCACGTCTAGTGTGTATGGAATGTAAGTACAATTCTGAATGCACATCAGTTTTTGGTGCATTTTGCAAATCAACGGGTAGAATGAACAATACTATTCTTGCTTAAGTAGGTTGTGCTAGAATGCTTGTGATTGTATAAGTTGAGAACAGTCACTAGGATGGGACGTAAACTCATCTTTGATCAGTTGAAACTCAGTTTTGATTCTTTAAATCTTTTACTTGAATTATTCTCTCCTGTTTTTGGGTACAATTATATAATTCACTCCTGCTTCAGCTATGCTTCAAACACAAACTTAACTGGCCTGTGTCGAGCATCTGGATTAAAAGTGGCTGATTTCTCATACAATTTCTTTACTGGGAGCATTCCCAAGTGCTTGGGGTATCTTCCAAGGTACACTCTTAGCCTTTCTCCTACTGGCATTTGGATGTCACATAAACTTACATTATGCACAACATATGCTATGCAGCACGAGCTTCCAAGGGAACTGCCTTCAGAACAAAGATCCAAGACAGCGTTCTTCTTCTCTTTGTGGTACGTGTGACATGGTTATCTTTCAGCCTTCAGGCTTCCGTTGCTGTATTTGTGGACTGTTGTATTGTTGTCAACATGTCTATGGACAATAATGTCTTGAAATGAAGAGCAATCCCCATGGATACGCAAAGTATGAGCGTGTGGTTGTCTGTTTCAATGTGAATTGTTAATGATAGATACCTTGCCATGCTAAAATTGGGATGAGTTTGGTTTCTTGCAGTCCTCTTTCAGTCTGCTCCAAAATGAGCTTGGTGCGTGACATTCGAATCTTTAAGAGATTTTTTTTAACAATATTGCCCCTCTCAAAGGCCCCATCTTCCACAATTCTATTCTTTTTTTAAAAAAATAAAATCGAGGGGAGACCTTGAAGACCTAACCCAAATGCATGAGCTCTTATGCTCTCCTTAGTAACTGTCATTTCTTACATAAGGCTTAAATTGGGATGGAGAGGGTATTGCTTTTGCCGTGTAATATGATTTACCAACCTATCATCCAACTGAACTTCGTAGTAACAGGTGTGCCTTTGGACAGTAATAAATTATGGTGATTATACTGACTGATTAATTCCTTGTACAGATCGTGCTCCACATGCCAGAACCCATCAAACAAGAAGCCCCAAGCACCAGCCTGCTGAAGATGTATCCAAGCAGCACCAGAGGGCATCAAAACCTGCCTGGCTTTTGGCTCTGGAAATAGTGACAGGAACCATGGTGGGCTGTCTCTTTCTAATTGCCTTCCTAACTGCTCTTCAGAGATGCAATAACAAATCTTCTCTCATAATCCCTTTGAAGAAATTATCGAGTCAGAAGGACCATGTGACTGTATACATAGGTTTGCTTCCATATTTCCAGACCTTTAGTTTATTCAGTGTTGTTTAACAGTGTTTTAATAAGTTATTTGTGTTATCTTACTGTGTATATTTTTGCACAGATTCTGAGATGTTGAAAGATGTAGTGAGATTCAGCAGGCAGGAGCTTGAAGTGGCCTGTGAAGACTTCAGTAACATCATTGGCTCTTCTCCAGATAGTTTGGTTTACAAGGGCATCATGAAAGGTGGGCCTGAGATTGCAGTCATATCTCTCTGCATCAAAGAACAACAATGGACAGGCTATCTTGAACTCTATTTCCAAAGAGAGGTGAAGACTTGTTCCTTCTCACTGCAAATTTTATTGAAACAGACACTGAACAACTACAAATGTAGAAGCTGAGGATTTTGGGATAGCCTTTCTGAGATCTTTCTTTATTAAATTTTAATCCAATTTAGGTGGCAGATTTGGCAAGATTAAATAACGAGAATGCAGGAAAGTTACTGGGCTATTGTAAAGAGAGCACTCCGTTTACAAGGATGTTAGTTATTGAATATGCATCGAATGGGACCCTGTATGAGCACCTTCACTGTAAGTCGAGTTTCTTGCTTGGGATAATCAAACATTTTTAAGACGTTATATACTTGCTCAGGGCTGATCAAACAACCTGTATCAATGCAGATGGAGATGGATGCCAATTATCTTGGACACGCCGGATGAAAATTGTCACAGGCGTTGCTCGTGGATTGAAGTACCTTCATACTGAACTTGAGCCACCATTTACTATATCCGAGTTAAATTCCAGTTCCGTATATCTCACAGAGGAATTTTCCCCAAAGGTACTCACTGATGCCTTTCTCTATTCTTCTAAAGAAATGTTAAAAACTTACACTCTTGACACTAAAAAAAAAAGAGTTCCTAAGTCTGCCAGCACTTCCTTTTTTGTATCATAGAAAAAATAGAATTCTTCATGAGGTTGAATTCACCTCAGATTAAATAAATTGTTTTAGCTATGGTCACTGCTAGCTTATGCAACCCAAAAGAATCATATCAAACATTCTATCAATGTACTGTTAACTGAGAGGACTGGAAGATTTAAAGTAGCTCTGGTAGCTTGGAAATCTGTGAACAGGATCAGTGACCTTAGCCACACTTCATTCCGGTGTTTATTCATTGTTTTAAGCTTGTAAAATCTTTCAATATGTGTCTGAAACTGTCTTCTGTAACCTGATATCTAGTAAATGCCATTCCTGATTCTCTTTCTAGTTAATTTTGGTTCTCAAAACCAGTAACAAGTAACAATTTGTTATGATGGATGTCAAACCCCTATAAAATTGTGGTCCTCAGAATTTCTTTTTGATTGTCCCTGCAGTTGGTTGATTTTGAAAGTTGGAAGAGTATTCTTGCAAGATCAGAGAAGAACTCAGGCTCCATAGGCAGCCAAGGTGCTATCTGTGTGCTTCCACATTCTCTGGAGGGACGCCATCTTGATGTCCAAGGGAACATTTATGCTTTTGGTGTTCTTTTACTGGAAATAATCAGTGGAAGACCTCCATACTGCAAGGACAAGGGGCGCTTGGTAGATTGGGTAAGAAATCTCTTGTAGTTTTAACATTTGCAAATTTACTTTCTGGGTTAATCTCAAAGAAACAGTTATCTGGAAAAATCGTTGCCCATATAAGTGATAAAAAAAACTTGATAACTTCTGTGTTCTATAGGCCAAGGACTTCTTAGAACTGCCAGAAGCAATGGCTTATGTGGTGGATCCCGAGTTGAAGCATTTCAGATTCGAAGACCTCAAAGTTATATGTGAAGTGGTAAAACTTTGCATCCATCCAGACCCCACCAAGCAGCCTTCCATGCAGGAGTTAAGTGCCATTCTAGAGAGCGGAATTGATACAACTATATCTGCTGACCTCAAGGCATCTTCTTTGGCATGGGCAGAGCTTGCGCTGGCATCATAATTGGGTTGAAGGCTTGAAGCTAACACACAGTAAATCAGATTCATACAATTGCAATAGTCTTTTCTTTCCTTTACTTTTTTCTCACTTCAGTTTCATCTGAGGTCCTTGTAAATGTGTGCGTGCTAAAAAAACAAAGAGCTTCCTTTATGACAATAGCCTCATTGTATACCATTGGATGATGAGTAAAGTTGACCATAGCAAACTTTTAGTTCAAGCTGCATCGACCATTTCTTTTCACCTGATTGTGTTCTCTGGTTATCATTTATTTTCATAAAACTCTGAAAATGAGTCAGATATGACTATCGAAGGAATGTTTCAATATACAAATGCACATATTAATGTGTAACATGCTGTATGTAGCATGATCAAAAGCAATTCCCAGAGAGAAACCATTTATATGGTATGTTCTCTAGTGCAAGATTCCTAAGCAATAAGGTGCTGGAGCCATAGGAAATGGCTCCTAGCCCTACTCATTGTTTTGTATCCTTTTCAGAGATTTGGAGACAATAAGAGGCAAATACAGGGATGCTTGTTTGTTTAACATCAATGACTCCAGGTATGAAAAGGATATGCATTTGCCTTCCACTATTCTTATTAAATTTTCCCAGCAACTCAGATAACTGGTTGATTATGATTACTTTAGACATGGCAAACAAGTTGTTTCACTTGATCTTGCTGTCTTAAAACCTTGTTACAGACATCAAGCAAATGAAAAACATCGGCATGCATTGAAATAAAAGAAATATATTGGCAATTGACTTTAATGAAGGATTTATAAAAAAAAAAAGATGAAACAGAAATTTTACCTGGCGAAAGATTCGATTGACCAGGCTGAAGAATTTATTAGCTGATCAATATAAATTTCTTTGAAGACCTAGAGTTCTTGCAAATCTATCTAATTCTTTGCTTCTTCGTGGGTCAACTTGGGTTCCAACCTTCTTGCCCTTTCAGAAATCAATTTTAATCTACAGTTGCATGAACAAGAGAGGAACGACTCTACCATTCAAGCAATGTCTTTTAGGCAATTCTGAAAGCAAAACAGGTTGTCATCTTGGGTTGGTGAGGAAGATCGTTGTAGATGGGAAGCTATTGAATGTGATACCATAATTGGGCATGCTATCATGCTTGACCTCCAAAATCTGGCGTTTTGAAACACTTTATGTATATATATAAATTATGAGAATATATTATAGCTGGTGACCTAAATCCTTCTGTCGAGTTGAAGCATCTGGATTGCTTGGATCTTAGCTGGAATAACCATACAAGTGTCCCATATTTTTTTGGTTTAGTGAGAAGTTCAAGATACCATATCCTTCCTAGCTCGAGAGTTGCAGAATGGATCCTCATCGGCTTGGAAACCTCACAAACTTGCCTATCAATGAACTATCTGTGCATGACTGATCTGCAGTGGCTTTATAGCATTTCTTCCTTGAAATATATTGATACGAGGTCAAGCATGATAGAGCTTTCCTCTTAAGGTCCAGAGCTTGCCAAACTCAGCTACACAGGCAACTCTGAACTTTGTGGCACTATACTTTTAAAAGCTCGCGGAGAGAATGGCATGTCACGTATGATTAATCTTGGAATTGCATCTGGATTTGTCACAGGTTTCTCCGGAGTTTGGGGCGTTTGGTGTGCAAGAAATGTTGGCACTATTTAAATACATGGATTTTTAGCTAACTTGTCTTCTATAATAATAACAAACCAGGTACAAATCCAAGGTTAAAAGAAACAGGTTTACTAATTTCATCAGTAGATTATTGCTTGAAAGCAATACACCAGATATTGCTGGAACAAATGCAGCTCGAGTATCATTTCAATCGCACAAAACTACCAAAACCGTGCTCTTTCGGAGCACAAACTTTCAGTACATGACAATTATTAACTTCTCACTAGACTCAAACATAAATGTTGATAATCATTTCGCAAGCAGCAACTTTAAATAAACCAGAGTAGACAACAATTCCAAGTCAAATTAAAAAAAAAAAAGACAATCAAAAGCTAACATCAGTGCTTAAAACGAGCATAGTGATTGTCATTTGGATTCCTTTTCCCACTAAAAACTGCTAATGCTTGCCTTATGGGAGGCCGGAAAGGAGTTTTTTTATCATTATGGTGGCCAAAGATGTCATCCCGAACCGAGAAGATGTCATCTCCCTACATGGTTAGATTTATATAAATTAGTCTGGAATTAATTAAACACAAGCAAGAAGATATATGCAAACAACAAAGAAGCCAACCTCCTTATTCACTTTCTTCTTCGTCTTAGGGTAGAGGAACTTTTGTGGTAGCTGATCCTCGCGCAGAATGAGATTCTTAGTGATGGCATCCCTCCCACCTTGTGGTGAAGGCAGTGAAAACTGCAAGGGGCAAAATGTCAGAGCATATATGGGCAGAAGGACTTCAAACAAATTAGTGGCAAAAAAGAACATCCAACATGTCCAGTCCATGCACTTCTTACACACACACAACAGACACTGAACAACATAAGGCATAATGGGCGGCTCTCATGCAAGCTTTCTAAGGTTCATGAAAAATCAATTAACACTCCTTGCACTATCACTGGAGAAGAATGTTGTGTGTGTGTGTCAGTGTTGTGGGGCAGGAGCATGGATGCTAGCATGGTACAGATTTTCCAACATGATGTAAAGGATAAGAAGCCTTCCATGCATGGCCATGGAAAACCATCCCCAAGTAGAAATCACAGTCAGCTAAGTAATAGAACCCACAGGACAAGAAAGTACTATAAACCAATGGTCAGAAGCACAGACCAGAATAAGCTAAGCAATAAATGCAAGATGGAAACAACTGCATAAATGTATTATACATGTCTCCCCAGAATTAAACCACGGTACAAAGAGAACCTAAGATTTTCTGCTGGTTGCTTGAATAGATTTCTTTATTTCCTTCCCTAGGAATATACTTACTTTTGTACCACGCAGAGTAATCCGTGGCCTATGATCAGCCAAAACAATTCCATTCTCACCAACTGTTACAGCAACCTTTCTTAAAGTGCCGCCATTTCCACACTTAGGACAAAATATCCTCCCAATTTCAGCTGTGACAGTATAGCAGGCATGGCATTTCAGTATCCACCTGCAAGTGCAGATGTCTTTAAAGATAGGAATATAACCACAATGATCCAGTCAAGAAAGTAAAAGATAATTGGGAAACCAATACAAACATGAACAACAATTGCATACCTATGCAGCTGGCGGATTTGATTTCCTCCAGGTGCCAGCAGTCGTAAGCCCATTTGCAGAAGTACATTCTGCATTGCAAAGTCACTAGTTACACAAGCTACACTAGACTCAGATAAGGATCTGACCATCCAGCTTTGCTCGCTATCATTACCATCTGAATATGATGCATCAACACTTTCATGAATCTGGCTTGAGATCTCCAAGTGATCTGATTCTGCACTGGCAATATCAACTCTTCTCGTCTCAACATCAATGTTTTCAATGTGATCTAAGGAAGCTTCCATGTCCCTAGAATCGTTAATCTCTGTCTCTGCAGAGGTACTGTTCTCTCCTTTCTCACCTTGAGCAGCCTCCAGTGAACCTTCTTCCAGTCTCATTTGTTTTAAAATCAAGGAAACATCACCATCACAGTTCTTCACCTCTGTCAACATACTCTCCTCAGATATCAAACTTTGATGTAACACTTGATCTGGGACACTAGCTACCTCAATAGTGCTGTCATCCATACTTTTCTCTAGATCTTGCTGGCTATCTTTCTCTAATAATGCTTCATTAAATTCACGCCTACCTTTTCTTCTAAGATATCTTCTATGAGTACTTCGACTAACAGCAGGCATCCAATCACCAGCATTATCATCAAATTGTCCCTGCGATGCATCAATTCCGCCAGCAACCATCTTTTTCCCTTCAAGATTTATGTCTTTTTTCTTGGGTGGAAATCTCCTGGGCTTCCTCGAACCATGTTCAACATCTTCAAAATTCTCAGAATTTGCTTCCCCTCCAATCCCCGTCGAACCATCTTCAGATTGGTCATCAGCAGGCATAACGTTCAAGCTTATGTCTTTTAAAGGAAGAATTTTCGAGCTGGGATCTATCCCATCTCCAGTTTCTTGTTCCAAAGCTTCCCATTCTTCCAAATTAGGAACATTAGAACCCCACCCTGGCATGTCCTTTTCAGGCAGCCTCTTCACATTGACTGTATGGACAGGGGGTGGCGCATCCCTAATATGTTTAGTCCCGTGAAGTTGTGTCTCCAATGTATATGTCAATGCAATGAGTTTAAGATCAACATCAGATAGGGTCTGTAAATCTCCTGTTGCTCTCGCAAACTTGATAACTGTCAAAAGCATATAAAACACATGAGACTAAACCCCAAGTTCGCTCCGTGACATATTTTCTTATAATTCAGCTACTCCCCTTTTCATTGCAAATTAATAGCAAATAACTACAGAAGCAATCTAAACAGAAATCGATCTAATCATCCACTACTTTTCAAAATTGAAGGGGTTTTTTTTTACCTTTATTGAGGGAATCAGGGGAGGGTTCCCTGCAATCAATTGAGAAAGGAATGAAAGCAAGTCGATGGCGAGAAACAGGATCGCGAATCTCAGCGAGGACTTCAGGGACGGTGACGAACTTGTCGGCGAAGTTGTTGAGCTTCTCTCCGCCCTGTATGATGGCGTTTGCATCAATAACCGCCACTGATATGCCGTGTGTCGACTTGCAACTCTCCACATACAACTGGTCTTGCTGTTGCTGTGATGGTGCTGGCGGTGGTGATGGTTGGTGGTTCTTTACTATGTTACTCCAGCATTGAGTAGTTGATGGAGGTGCGGGTGAGGGATTCTCCATGGTTACAGAGCTGAGGGAGGGAGAAGGGGATGCGATAAACCCTAGTAAGAGAGATTTTCAAGAATTTATAGAGAGGCAAACTACATCTTAGTTCTTCAAATATTATAATGGTTTAATCAGCTCCCTAATCTAATAGAAGTTTCAATTACACCATTAATTCGTTTTTATTATTATTATTTTATTCGCAGCTAAGGATGTGATATTTAATGAAATTTCTGGTAATTATAAAAGGAGAGTAGAAGCAGGCCTAAAAATAGTGGTGGATTTTTTAAGTTAATATAATACAAGTACAATGTACAGGTCTGGGTCTACTAGAGCAATACTCCCCTTATAAATTTATAAAATGGATTTTTTTTTTATTCATTTAGTTTTTGTTTTTTAAGTTATTAAAGGGTGATTTGAGGTTGAAAATAGGTTTTTATAATATTTGTTAGGTATTTTTAAATAAAAATAAGTTTTTAAAACCTAAAAACAAGGATTTTAATTTTAATTTTTTTTTAATCAGGTACCGAACAGCAAATCATATATTACAGTGGATGACGTGTAGCTCCCTTTTTTCAAAATTTAAAAAAAAAAAAAAAGAACTAGGCGCTTGGGCCTGATGTTCTAGCCCAGACGTGCTTAAGCTTTCTCATTCTACATCCTAATAGAAACTGGAACAAGTTCTCTGCAATCTTTTAGTTATTTTTTGCAGGTTTGATTTTGCATTTTAAAAAGTTTTTTAAAAAAAATTATTTTATTTTTTAAAATTAATATATTTTTAAATTATTTTAATATACCATATCAAAAATAATTTAAAAAATAAAAAAATTCATTTCAAATACAACCGCACTAACACAATTATTACAAAAGGCAAGCATTTCCAGCGTAACAGGAACAACAGTGATCACCAAGGGAGCAATGAAAAGAATATATTAATGAACAAACGTCACAACAACATGACAAGCTTTAAGAAAATTACAAAAAAGAACAAAATCATCTGGACACCTAATTAAAAATGGCTTCCCTACACTCGGGATTTTTTTGTACTTTCGTATTACTTTGTACAGATTGATTATTCATTCTTCCAAAGGAAACAACACTACATTCTCCTTGCAGCACATCCCACTGCACAACTATACACAGTATATATAGGTTCTGTATAAGATAATATCAAGAAAAAAATATTAGCTCTTTCTGGCATTCTTAAGATTCCGTAGTGTCATCACAAGCTGTTGTCTTTCTCCTTCTACCTCTGCAAACTTGAGACTTATTTCCGAATATCTCTCTTGCATCTCCTTCAGTTCATTTTCCATCGTTTTGTTTCTCTCCTTCAATGTCACTAGTTCACTCAACAACTTATCAGCATTGTGGTCTGTGTTATTGATACAGGAGGCTTTTGGTTCTTGCTCTGATGCAGTGGAATGATCGCTGGAATGAAACAGGAAAAGAATTCAATCACAATGTAGAAGAACAAGCTAGGAGCAAAGCTAGAGCACAGAACCATCTCAAATAGAACTACTGCTTCTTCCAAATCATACCTCTTGATTAACAATCTCGAATTCCCATTTTCTTTGCACGTCCCATATGAACTGCTTGGATTTTCATCCGTGTTTCTATAATCTTCAGCTACATCACCATTTGAATTAACTCCAATGTCGTCTTCAGATAACTGCATTGAAGGATAAACATTTAAGATTAAGAAACAGTATTACGTTGCACATTTAATGAATTTAAAAGAAAAATATAGCAGTACCGTCTAGATGGACAACTGGTTAAAAAAAGATCATACATCACAAAAGGAACTTCATCTATCTCTTATGTGGTTTAGAACTCATGTATGCCTAGATGTTTGAGTAACACAAACAGAACACAAAAACATATAATTCCCGATGCACATTATATTTACATATAATTGCTAACCTTTTGAGGTTGGTTATAGCAGAAAATTGCACTATTCTGGTTGAGTTCTTCCAATCTGCTAACCAACTCTTCAATTTTGTTTTGAAGATCCCTTTCCTTCTCTGCAAACGAGCTTGCAGAGGCTTCTAAAGCAGTCTCCTTTAACTTAATTTGTCCCTGTCATACAAAATCAAGAAAGGGAGTATTCTCAAGTCTACCGCAATTGAACCAAATGAAGGACAAAATCATAAATCAGAGTGAACTTGAAATTGCCAAACCAAAAACTACGAGGGGAAGATCATAAACGAGCTTGTCCATCTTGACACACCAGCGCCCGTTGTTGTTATCACCAATACTTAATAATTTGGCCTTGCATATTCTTGTTAAGACTATAAATTTACTGGAAAACTCCGAAACGAACATTTACCTCAAGCAATTTTATTTTCTCCCTCAGATTTGCCACCTCTTTAGAGCCATAAGGAACTGGAGCAGACTTGTTGTTTCTCAGATTAGTCTTTGTTCCTTCAGAAACTGCTGAGCGTTTGCTGCTTTCCTTGATTTTCTTCTCCATGCTGTTCAAAGCATCTTCCTTCTTCTTCAGCTCACTTTTTAATTGGACTAACTGCTTTCTAAGTTTTTCCTTTTCCAACTCATCCTCAAACACAGAATGTTTCAAGTTATCACACTGAGCTTTAAGCATTCCCACCTCTGATTGCAAGACATTCATTGCTGCTTCCTTCTCATCCTTGAGACATCTCATCCTATTTAACTCCACCAGCGACTTCTCCGCTTCCTTCTTCAACAAAGAAATTGTACCCACCAGTTCATCCCGTTCCATATCTCCCTTTTGTACCAGTGCTTCAGTGTGCTTAATTGATGTCTTTATTTGTTCCAGCTCTAAACTCATACTTTCTTTATGTTCTGCTTGCTTCAAAAGGTTATTGTTTTCTATTGTGAGCATTTCAAGCTCAGTTTTTAAGCCTTGGATTTCCTGGGATGAAGCCCCGCCATGTTCTTCATCCAGCTTCTTTAGCTGTTCAAGCAGTCTGGATTTATCATCAATTTCCATCATCATCTGTTCTATCTGATGCATTTTCAATTTCAGTTGGTTGGAAAGATCATGCAGTTTTGACTCATAACCATCCGTAATTGATTGGAGCTCCTCATTAGCTTTCTGAAGCATTTCTTCCAGTTGAACTTTCTGCATACGATGTTCACTAGCTTCTGCAAGCGCTTTCATAGCTACCTTCTCGTTTGCGTCAAAAGTCGATGCCATTTGCATGGACAGCCTTCGAAATTCTTCCTGCAGCTTCTCAGCTGCAGTAGCATTTTTCAATCTTGTCTTTCGCAAGGCTTCCTCTGCTTGAATGGCTCTCTGCTCCTGCTCAACTCTTGCACGTGTTACAGCCTCCAGATCAGCTTCAAACTCTTGGGCCTGCTTTTCCAATTCTTCCTCCAAGCTCTTGATATGGGTTTCTAGTTCCTTTATGGTGGCCAAAGAATCAAAGTTTTCCTCTGACTGCATCTTCAGTTCATTTTCTAAGCTCTCAATCTGAGCTTCTTGTTCGTTAATGTTGGGAAAGAAAGGGGAGCATTCATACTGCATCTTCAGCTGTTCTTGCAGCTGACTTTGTTCTAATTTATATGACATGTCATGGTTCTCCTGCTTCAATATCTCATAATCAAGTGCAAGCTGCTCCATTTGCATCTCCAGCTCATCTCTATCTCTCCTGTAGATTTCTATTTCACTGCAGAGGTCCATAATCTTTTGCTCCAACAGATAAGTTTCTTTAGCATCCTTATGCTCCTTAACAAGTACTTCCAGTGCCTTTTGCTCTTCATCATCATCAGTCTCACTTCTTGAGATAGCATTCTCATAGGATCTTGCTTTGTTGGAAAGGTCAGATGTTCCCTTACTTTTCTGCTCTAACATTTCATCAAGGTCTTTCACAGCAAGTATCAACTCAGCATTTGATTCCTGCGTTTTCTGCAGCTGTAGCCGGAGGTTGGAATTTAGGTCCTTCTCATAATTTAGTTCTTGTCGAACTTCTTCAAGAAGAACCCATGGATCGCCACCTTCAAACTGCGATTTGTTTTTGCTTCTTGCCTCCTCCATGCGTTTCTGAAATGCCTTGAGTTTCTCACACTCTGACTTGAGCATGTCTCGCTCCCCTTTTAATCCCAAGATTTCTCTAGAGAGATCCTGCCCCCTTTTGCTCTCTTTTACAATTTGCTTTCGCAGAGTTTGTATTTCCATCTCTGACACATCTGCCTGTCTTGACAACATAACGAGTTCAGCCTTCAGCTTTTCCATATCCATATCTGACACCTGTTGAGATCTCTCTCTTGTAAGGTTGCCTTGAGAACTGTTTGTCGAGTCATCAGTACTTGTACCATGATCAGAATCTGCTGATAACTCCCATTGCTGTTGCCGATGCTCTCCATAGTTGGCTGCAGAAGCATTTGCTTTTGACAGGTGAGATGCTGAAGTCTGGGTTTGAGACGAAAGAAAGCTAATAGGGTCCTGTAGCATGTTGTTTCTCAATCCAAGTTCTCGTGGGGTATTGAGCCCAGAGCTACTTTCAGAACTTGACATTGTAATGTCAGATCCACTAGAAGTTCTGTCATTGACATTTAAATCAGCAGTGTGGGCACCATTAATAAGTGGTCCATCCTGTAGAACAATGAAAAGCGAACCCATCATATTTTCATCAACCATCTATAAAATTAGAGAAGTAGAAAACTAAAAAGGGGTTCAAAAGTTGCTATTAAAACTTAAAACTAAAATTTAGTGATGCGCTTTCTAATTAAAAATCGTAAGAACTACAGAGATGATTTCTGGCACTAAACTTTAAACTTACTTCGCTGGAATGACTATCAATACCCTCATCTATGTTACTATTGCTTAATAGGGTGTTCAATGTTCTGCTCTGGGATTTTACATTTGCATCTTCACCTTCCATCACCTCACTGCAAAAGATTTTAGAAAAGAAAGAAAAATCAAAATTCATTAACCCTTCAAAGAAAAATAAAGAAATTTGAAATATTTAATAATAACAAGTGATATTTCTTCTTTACCTTTGCTCAACATTTTCTTGCAGCCTCTGAATTGAAACCTATTGAAAACCAACAACTGAAGTTAAATTCTGAACTTCAATTACAACGTGAAAGTTCTCATCAATCCTATTGGCAAGGAAGGACTTATCACTTGTGGGAACTAAGAATTATATTGGTGACAGATATAAACAAACAAGACAGAGAGACAAGAGAACTCACATGCAATACCCCATTAGATTTTGAATTCTTGAAAGGAAGAGAAACTGTGGAAGCTTTAGTCGCCTCTGCATAATCGGCAAAATCTATTGAAACCTCCCCTACCAGACTATTTTTTGACGATCCCTACAAATATCCAAAAAGTCCGATCACATTGCAAACATTGAATAAGAATTTGATCAATAAAAGTAAAAATTTTTGGTAAAATTCCTTACAGTGGAGACCACAAAATGGTATATTCTCTCATTGATCTTCCCTGTTTTCACATCACGAATGTATTTCACTGTTTCGTGAACCGGATAGTCCCATCGACAACTTCCTTGTCTGAGTATACCCTTCTCTAAACTCACTGTTGGCTTCCCCGCATCTCCAGGAACCACAGATACAACCAATGCATTCACATTCAGTTGCGGCAGCTACATTCACAGATCACCCACAAATTAAGAATCCTTACTTCATCCAATTAATCAATCATATTTGACAGCAATATTTCAGGACTCAAATTCTCCAATTAACTCAACATTGAATGAACTAAAATACATAAGGCTCAACTTGTTGAAATTTTCTGGTTTCTATATCAGGTTTTTCTTGATGCAGACTCTACCTTTCAAATTTCTCATTTTTTCTTTCTCGAACTGAACCCATCACCAAGATTTCATTAAAAAAAAAAAAAAGCTCAAATCTTTCACCAGAACAGCAGTTATCTATAAAGTTAGAACTGAAACAGTAAAAATATGAGCTTCAATTCAAAATATAATGTGTCAGAGATTGAAAAACAAAAGACAGTTACAAGTACAAAGTTAAACAAAAGTAGTATGTTTGCCGGCGGAAGTACCTGAGTTGCATGAAACTGCAACTTGAAGACAGTTTTGATCTTGTTCTTCTCGCCCCTCCATCTCGCCGACCTGAACATTTTCTCCACCGGAAAATCCAGTCACTCAACGGGATTCCGGCCAAACTCGCCGGCACATCACCAATGCGACCAAAATTTATAATATAATATGCAGAGTCACGGTCAGTCAGTGTGAGCGTATAGGTGGGTAATGGTGCTGGTTTGTGAGTCCAATTCGAGACGGAAACGGAGCCCAAAGAGATCGGGTTGAGAAGCAAATGCAGAGAGAGTGGAGTTGGAAAACAGGGGAGACAGATAAAGAGGAAGAGAAAGAGGTGGCAGATCTACGAAGGAGGAGGCATGTGAGGTTTCTCTTTTTCTTTCAAGGATCCCTCTCTTTTGTAAGAACTGACAGTCTTTTAGAAAGTCTTGACACTTGTTTTTTTTTATCTTTAAAGTGCCAGAAAAAATAAATAAATAAAATTAAAAATTGAAAGAGAAGCTTCTTGTAATTGGTTAATTACAGTATTAATTATCGTAGCTGGTAAAGCTATGTTTTGGGGTGAGGGAACAGTACACATAGTCAAAGCAGCTTTAAGTTTTTCAAATGTAAGAAATAATAACATGCATGTCGTTGTACTTAAAATAATAATAATAATAATAATAGTAGTATTAATAACAAATTCTTGCATGGAATTACACCATGGTTTTGATTTAGCTGGTCAAGCTTTAGCTTTTAATGCGTGAGTATTTCATTATAGGAGAACTTAATGCAAGATTTTCATAAAAGGGCTGATCGAGGGCAGGAAAGAACACATGTCGATGGGTAAAAAAGGGGGAGTTGTAGGCTGTAATTGCCGCAAATACAGTAGCAAAGAGGCCTTTTCATGGAGAAAATGACAACATGGTTTTGATTTCAGACTTGTAATCTAACATTCTTGCTTTGCTTCTGTGGGTTTGCCTTTGCTGATGAATTATTGATTAATGCAGCTAACGTATTAATACTGTCAATTGTTCACCTAATTTACCTAGTGGACTTCACATTATTGTCATTGCGCTTTATCGTCAATGCGGTCAAAAAAATATTTTTGAATTTTTTATTTTAATTTGATTTTTTTTTATGTTTTTAGATCGTTTTGATTTATTAATATCAAAAATTAATTTTAAAAACTAAAAAATAATATTTTAATATATTTCTGATAAAAAACCACTTTCAACTGCAATTGTTACATCAAATCTAAAAAAGGGATAATAAAAAAACAGTATTTTGTTGAGTGTGAATGAGGTGGTGCGATATAATCTTGCATAATGGATTCTCTTGGATTGATTTGGTGGTGTCATCGTCA
>Ga0307511_10002355_pt1 | contig 19757 bp, 27 predicted proteins | sample 13_EM_MG_FD_200266 | JGI IMG/M metagenome (GOLD analysis project Ga0307511, IMG submission 200266) | Populus trichocarpa ectomycorrhiza microbial communities from riparian zone in the Pacific Northwest, United States - 13_EM | ecosystem: Host-associated > Plants > Roots > Unclassified | place...
TTTGGCCTGTTTTGGCAGCTACTCTTTTTGGACATGTTTGGATTAGGAAGGATTATATTGGGATTAGTCTTGTTGTTTTTCCTTGTAGTTTTCTCGTCATATTTCATTATTATTACCTGTCATATTTCTATATCATTCTGGGTTAGTTTCATGTATGTCAGCTTGCTGACCACCATCTCCTGTTATGCCTGCCTAATTGGGCAGTAGCTTATTCTGTTTTCTTGTTGATTATTTATCTCGTTGACAGCCTTGTTTCTATTACTTTGTGAGGCATCATCATGACACTGGACGTGTCTATAATGAGCCATCATGTATTCATTATGATCTGGTATCATAATGAGTCTTTACTGTTGCCTAGAATGAGTCCAAATGAACTCATTGCCTTAGGAACTCAGTATCTATTAAAGATCTGAATTCCACGGCCTTAGATAGGACAGTTCTCGTTCAGCACAGTCTAGTCTAGCTACCTCAGAAATACACAAGCTACACTAGTAATATTCTTGTCCACTTGCACCTCTTGATCCCCAACCAACTCTATACTCAACAAGTCTTTAGCCACCTACTATAATCCTGTACAGGATATAGTAGGCGTGCTTAAGACCCCATAACCACGTTGGTAGAGCCGAGTTCCTTACAGAACTCCTCTACTAACTTGGCCCACACTTACACCACTAGGTCCAAACTCCGGTTCGACCCTTTCCCTCTCCTCGCATCTCGTGTGATCTTCAAATGTTCCGATAGTTCCTCATCCCACCACCTCTTTGATTTTTCGGTGATCCGCATGGTGCTGCAACAAGCTTGTCGGAGCAGTCTTAATTTTTCATATGGGGTGTTTCCCTCTAGTTCTTCGTACCAGTGGAAGTCCCCTTTTTTTTCATCTTCTTCTGCCATTTCAAGCTCAACCCCAAGAATATCCCAATCAATTCTTTCCCTTATCACTTCCTCCAACTTCCCATTCCAGTCTATTTCTGCCATGATAGCCCAGTGGTCTGAGAGGAATTTATCCGACTTAACTTTCTGCCAGTTCTTGGATCCTCTACTAATGAAGAGGTCGATCCGGCTTTGTTGTTTTCATCCGTTAACTATTCTTTCCCAAGTTGGTTCGTCATATTCCCCCCCAATCTCAAAACCCGGTTCCACCATCCACTCTTCCATATCTTTCCCTCTCGTATTATCTTCATTGAGAGGGTCCCATGCCTGGTTGTGTGCATTCCAGTCTCCCATTAAGCAATCAGCTTCGTTTAGACTTTCAAGCCACGAACTCCATGCCCCTCCCGACAGTTTCCCATCCGCATAAATTCTTCCTAGCTTGTGGCCCCACACTTCCACCAAGGCTAGTCTCTTATGTTCTCTAATAACTTTCACCGCCACATCTAACTTTTTCCTCCAATATACCATCGTCCTCTTACCCTTTTCCACCTTCGAACCCAATGTATATGAAGGGTGGGATTGTGTTCCAGTCCCTTTCTTATCCACCTATGCTTCTCCAATAAAAACGATATCAATCCTTCTCTTTTTACACCATTCCAGAAACGTGTGAGTGCCCTCGCACTGTCCTGCTACGTTCTGGTAAGCCACGCGGAGGCCCTTAGAATAGGTGTTTTTCTAGTCCCGGTTGTTCATCCGGAAACCAGTCTGATTTCTGTAGGGGCCTCTGAGCGTTTGGACGGAAGCGATCTGGGGTCCATTTCTCAACGTTGTCATCCAAAACCTCCGAGATCCTGGCATTGGAGGGGCCTGGAGTGGCTCCTCCGACTGTCTTCAGGGCTGGCTTCTTCCAGACATTCCATCCCTTCTTCCTCTCAACCTTCTCAAAGCCATCCTTGTCTGTCTTCACCTCCTCCACCTTCCTCTTCTGGGTCTGTTGACCATTCCCATTTGCCCCAACTACCTCCGAGTTCCTTTTCTGGCCTCTGGAAATACGGGCAGACACGGCTCTGCTGGCAGAAGAGCAGCTTTCCCTCTTGTGTCTCTTTCCGTTACAGTTGTAACAAATAACGTTGGACCAGGACTGTGGGGTCTGCTGATTTCCTTGTAGACCCTTGTAGTTGTTATTGTTGGTGCCATTGGTATTGGTGTTGATCTGCGCAGAGGTTTTTTTCTCACCCGTCTTTCTCTTCTTCTCTTCCTCCTTTTGTGGTGGCGGGGAGTGTTTGAATTCTCCCATCTTGTTTGTGTCCATCATCTGGACCTGTCTTCGTGTCCCTTCCCACATGACCCCCTTTTCGACCAACTTCTTTGCCTCGGTATAGTCTGCTACATCAAAGGTTAGGCCAGTGGTCCTAGCATCTCCCCACAATTTCGGGAATCGATGTCCTGTCTTCATATCCTTATTTTCCTCCCTCAACTTCTTCCCAATATCTCTTCTTCCCCTCGCTACCTTCGATGGTGCTGCTGGCATCAGCATCCTGGCGACTTTCTCGTCCTCCATCCATGCATTCAGCATGTCTCCCTTGGCCCCGAAAACGGCCGTCAAGCATTCTGTCACCGTCGTGAGTACCTCTTGCTTGGTGCATTCTTCTCCGATCTTGCTGATCGTCCACTTCGACTCGTCGTCCTAGGAAGCCTTTCCGATTTCCACCGTGGTATGCCATGGGATGGTGTTGTTGGTGATTGCCTTTTCTCGGAGTAAGGCATTCACTTTATTAACTCCATCCTCGACCTCCGCCTTCCCCCTTCCATCAATTGGTTGCATGTGTGCCAGAATTATCTTGGCCACCTTCAGCACCTTTTTTCCTACCACTACCCTCTTCTCTCTTACCTTGCTCTCGGGAACGACCTTCCCTTCAGCCTCCAGCTTGTCTTTTATTGTCATTGCCTCTTTCAGTTTTTCCCCCTCTGACACAATCTCCGCCGGTGTTACAGCTTGCTTCGCCTTTGCTGTCAACATCTCCACCGTGTCATTAATACTCTCCCAGGCAGCCAGCCTTCCCTTCCATAGGGCGTCCACCTGAGCTGCCACTTCTCATGCCTTCTTATCTTTCTCTTGGTCCTTCCTCAACTTCTCCGCATGTACCTTCTTATCCAGTTCAATTTTCTTGATCTGTTTGGCCTTCTCCGCGTTCTTCTCCGCTTCTGCCTTCTTCTGCGCGGCCTGTCTCTTTGCTTGGGCTTGATCCTCCGCCGACCCTGCTCTACTGAGACATGCTAATATCGAGACCTGTTTAGTCAGCTTCTCAAGTTGAGATTCGATCCTTGACATATCCCCGGTGTTGACCTTGGCTGCTTCGTGGAAGGTCATTGTTGCCTCTACCATATCAATGGCTTCTACCTCACTCCTGCCGGCTCTGACCTCTTCTTTCAGCTTCTTCCAGCCTTTTCCTTCTCCAAGTCCTCCAGTGTAAAGCTCCGCCTCAATCATCCACCCTGCTGCCAGCACTTGCCCCTTGGCCGTCCTATAGTCTTATGCCGACTTCCACCACTTTTTGCCTTTTTCAAGGTCACTGATTGCTGTCATCACCCTTCCGTTCAACATAATACAGATGATTAAATCTGTAAGGGTTCTGTTGTCGCAGGGTCGGTTCCATGCAATTTCCTTCTCTTCCTCTTCTTCGCCTTCCATTTCCTCATTTTGCTCCTTGTCTTCCTCACACCCCGCATTACCTGTCCTCATTTCCTTCGCCACCTTTTTGACTTCCTCATATGACAGCTTTTTTATCGGATATTTGCTAACGTTTAAGCCCTCGGGGGCTTTCCCTTCACCTCTATCCACCTCCATCCTGAGGACTAGTACTGCGGGTACCACATCTACTGTCGCCATTGGTCCGTTACCCTTGGTGCTCGAGAAGTTGGCCAGAAGTGGCTTCTTTCGGTACCTGTCGAGTAATTGATCCCACGTAAGAGAGCCGTCTGGGATAGACTCATCATCCGAGTCCATGTCATGGTCGGAGTCGGGTATGACAACCTCCGCTGCAGTCTTAACCGACTGGTGTGTTGATTCCTGACTCCAGCCCCTCTGACTATCCTCCAACTTCTAGCTGGGCGGATGAGTCGCGAATAAATTGGATCTCACCTCATCGAATTTTCGGGGCTCGGTGGCTTCCTCGAAAATTTTCATCTTCTTTTGCAGCATATCAAGGGTGTCTCCTCCCCTAGTCAATTTCCCCTTCCCCTTCTTCGCGGACTTTTTTGTCATCGCTTCGTTCTCTGACTCCATATCTTCGTCCTTCTCCAACGCTTCCTCGATCCTTGCTAGCTGGACTGCTGTAGTACCCATCTCCTTTCTCGTCACTCTCTTTGGAGTAGACAAATTGAGTTGATAACCCATGTCGTCTACCGGCTCTCCCTAGGGTTTTAGTGGTCTGATCACAATAGACTCCAGAACCTCGTCCAACGTTTCTATCATCTGGTGTTGGACATCTAATCCCTCCAGAGATCCGTTCGCCGCTTCGTCCTGGATCACTAACTCTCTGTTAAGGAGTTCGATGGCCCTTTCTGTCGTGGTGTCATACACAACCTCAAAGGTTTCCTCATCTCCTCTTCCGTTCCTCTCAATGCTGGTGACTGCTAACTCGAAGGAGCCTTCACCTGAGAATTCCTTGCATTGTCTAGCAGAAGTAGACACTGCTGTCGCGAGAGCGACCTCACCTCCAAGCTCTTGAAACTTGGGTATCGCCAGCCAATTTGTAACATTCTACAAGGTGAGCTTGCGTCTCACCTTGAGATCTCCTTCTCCATCCGATTCGAATAGTAGTTTGGTACTACCCTGGCCCCAGTCTTTAACTGGGCCAAAGAGAACACCCCTGGGGTGCGGTGCTATGTTGAATTTCACCAACGAGACTCGATCTCAGAATAAAATTATTCTAAGAGAGTGAGAGCTGGTGATTGGTAAATTAGAACAGGGATAAATGCAAGGTTCTGGGTTACGTAGCAACGGTTGCTATGTAGTAGGCAGAGACTTGTTGAAACTATTATGGCAGTTGTGTGGCTGAGCCGTAGAAATTGATGGAAGCGCAGGGAATTGGTGTAGGTGGACTGGACCAATGTAAATTGGGGCGGTTGCCACGTAGGTTCGCTGGGGAAAATCGCCCACTTTTGAGCGGAAAAGTTCAGGAACTTTACCCTCGGGGGGATTTTGTAGTTTCGCAGATAGAGATAAAATAAATAGATTAAGTTGCTCGTGAGAGCGCGCTGAGTAAAATAAAGCTGAAGCCGACGTCGGAGTGGTCCTGGTTGTTGAGTTCTCGTAATCGCTCAGTCCTTGGAAGTTGATGTCGGTGTCATAGAAAGCATAGGTGGAATTGGGTGCGCCTATGGTATGGTTTACCACATTGTGCTGGCATGTGCGTTCCAGACTAGGATTATCTAGTTATCTACGGAGTAGGCCTCGGAGGATACTCAGGCAGGCTTGGCGCAGCACCACCTGACCTACATGTTAGCTCATGTGAAATGCTACGCCGAGACTACATCCTCAAGGCGTTCTATCGACATTCGAACGCTGACTCAAATATACATATGTACTGTACTCCGTACATAGATACTCCTGCACAGCGCTGAGTCGAATCTATGCTCCCCCGATCTGAACATATACTTGCATCAGAAGTATACCAGTACTTGATCGTCGGCTCAACCCCGCACCCGCCACATATACTTTTCGCTCTGATCTCCCCCTTCTCAATTCGAGGCTTGTTCCTAGCGTCAGCTGTATCTCAAGGGTACAGCTCCAGACTTCCCTCGAGCTCGCAGTCAGAGATCTACTCCGTTGCCACCAAGCTTAAGGTCGACGTCGACGGCAAGGCTTCCTCCAAAATTCGAACATTATATATAATAGCAGCATCCAACGCCGCGTATTCTTGTTACTAGGTCGAGACCATGGCTGACTTGCGGTGTCGGGGGAGTCCTGTACAAACGAAAAAAGTGAATAGATACTGACTCTTCATTTCTTGACTCCCTTCCACTTTTATATTTTGTTTCTTTATCACATGCACGCCTGTCTAGGCATGGAGTGCCTTGTTGTGGCCCCTTTCCGAGACACTCGACCAGATATGCTACTTGAGCTCGAGGGGAATGTGCACCTGGCCTAGATCTAGAAACAATTGGAAACTGAATACACGCTGGCATAGGCAAGGTAGCTGATCATGATCAGCAACAGGCACAAGCAGATCACATGCAGGTACCGGTACAGACTACTTCGTCGGTGGCACTGCATGGAGGTGGTCACGGTGAAGAAACGGCAGATGGAACCCTTCAACTGGCTGTCAACCCCGACTCCGATGCAGGGCCAATTGGGACATATCCTCCTATGCCATTGAGCGTATATCCCAGCCTCAGCCCCACTTCTAACTTGCACATGTCATTGATGGAGTTAGATCCCCTTCTGGAGGCGTGAGTAACTTCTCGAGCTATCTAAATACCTCCTTAAGGTCGCTTAGGTGCGACACATTAATCTAGTCTAGGAACTGGCTAATTGAGGTGAGACAGGAAGTCAACGTAACCAAATCCGCATTCGTTGGTCTGGGAGAATTGTGGTACCCACGCTCCTCGAAGAGCAACGCTGCGAGCAAGCCGCCCTTGATGCTGCACTCTACCATCAATACGAACATGTATTTTGCGAGCTACATATCCGGTATGTACATATGTACGTGGTTACCAATTCTGTGACGTTCTCCAGATTCGCTAATTATCTCGGTCACTTGCTAACAGAAATCATAAATAGTGGTGGTATTCATCTATTCACTCGCGATTATCGTGGCCGGAAGACAATGTGTCAAGCGCATCTCACTGTGAATTATAAAACCGAGGAACAAGTGCACCGTTGCAGACATTACCCTGCGCATGTGTTCTTGACAGTTGTCTCGGGAGCGGAGGATAGATATGTAGTGGAGTGGGTGGACTGGTTCCGGGAGAAACGTGACCGGTACTGATGCCCATCAAGTAGATATAGATTGTGGGTCAGTCCCCGTGCTCGTTTTCACTCCAAAACTTTAATTAGTATCAAGTCTATTCAATGTTACGCTTGGTGCGTTAGCAATCATGTTAGCAACAAGATGTGAAGGACAGATTCCAATAACCTATGCCATTTGACCACATTCAGTTCAGCTTATAAAACCAAGACAAAGGATTCATTTTGATATGAGGTCCCAAGAATGAGGTATCGATATATCATGAGCTTGTAGGCGAATCGAGCTGTCGCTTTATATTCAAAACAATAAGCTTCTTTCTTCCTGGTTACCATGCGGAATATAACTATAAGAATTATCCTCGGATCTAGTTCCAGCACCCAAACTACATAGGCTCAGAGAATTAGAAGACCACTTTTCAGGGAATAGTAAAATAGTCCCCATTCCCTCATCTCCTGACAGGGGATTTCCAAATATGAGAGCATGTAGCGAAGTTTTTATATCCATTGTTGGTTATCGGCGACGAATCTAGTCTAGTGCATGTTTCGAGCATCAGGCCACCCACTGCGGCATATGTATGACGAACGAATCATCCCGATAATCCCAATACCCAGCCTCGCTAAACTACTCCAGCTTCGAGCACTTTCCGTGCCCACGAGAATACCGTCTCAATACGTACGCCAAACTTGTGACCGAAATGCCGACTACAACTGTGTATACCTCTCGCACTCCGCTTCTCTCCCCGCCATCGGGGAAGCGCTACACAACGCCCAATCACTACTATAGCGAGAAGGGGCACAGTAATACTGAGCCTCCGGGAAGATGTTCTTTTATCCTCTTTGCGACCTTAGCAGTTGTTTTCACCACTATGGGGGTCATGGCGCTGTGTGGAGTAGGACCTTGGGTATCGGTAACGGGAGTTAAGAGGAGGGTTGCAATCATTGGTATGCCCCAGTATTATAGCGTATTATGCCAGCGTTCTCTGGGGTCTTTGGTTTCAACACCATCATCACTGACCAGGCAAGCTTAAATGGGAATATCAATATATTGATTCTTTGGACTTCATAGGTGCCGGAGCCTCTGGTGCATCGACCGCATATCACCTTGCTAAAATCGGACCAGGAGGTGCTTATGGTGACTCCCTCGAGATTACCGTGTTTGAAAAATCATCTATTATTGGAGGGAGGTGCTTTGCAGTAGATGTCCCCCAAGCTGGCAACTTTGGGCCCTCCGCCCTGAAGGTTGAGCTAGGTTCCCCTGGATATAATTCAGAGTTGGACCCACTCATTTCATCACTTGTCAAGATCGTAGGTTTGCAGGCGCAGGTAGTTCCGGGTGGCCGATGGGCAAAAGTGGAAGCAGATTACGACCTCGGAATGTATGTTATACCCCAATTTAGCTACCCCACTACCACTAGCATTAAATTGTCGGGGGGCTTACTGTAACCAACAGCTACAACGGACACAGCTTTCTCTTTCGCCAACCACATAATCCCTCTAAGCTTTGGTATTGGTGGACGAGCTTGACCTATTTCTTCCGCTATGGGTGGGCGCATAGGAATATGGAAAGCACGACGAAGAAGCTCGCTCCTATGTGGGACAACTATGCCCAAGCGCTGTCCTTCCCAAGCTCATGGTCGCAAAATTCAGGCACCTTACTTATACCCCCAGATCTTCGCAATGCCATTACCTCTGCTGCTAATAGCTTTCTCGGGTCTAAGAACATCAAGCATCCTTTTACAACCGAACAAGTGCAATCTCGAACGCGTGCTAGGTATGGGGCTAACTTGGGCGTTTTGAGTGGTATGCAAGCCTTGCGAGTGATGGACGAAGCGAGGAACGAGAGGGCGACGAATGTCAATATCCAGGGCGGAATGGCACAGCTCTTTACACGAATGTTACACCCAAGGACATCTGCTCAAAACACGAAAATCATTACAAGGCTCGGGACCATGGTAGTGGGTATTCGAAAAAATCAGACCGAAGAGGGTGAAACGCCAGGCTGGACTGTTGCACACTTTCCTGTGTCCGGAGGTGACAGTACAGAACCAGAGTTAAGTATGGAAGGGTTTGATGAGGTGGTGGTTGCTGCACCTTGGCAGTTCACCGACATGAACATCCAGCCGGAATATAAGTTTCCCACAGCGAGCTGGGAAAAGGTGCATGTGACGGTCTTCACATCGCCGAATAAGCTGGCCCCAGGGGCGTTCGGGCTCGGGGAGGGAGATCACAGAGGGATGCCACAGCGCGTACTTAGCACATTGGATGATTCTGAGCGAAACCACCTTGGTGGGAGCAGCGGGGAAGAGGGCGTGGGTAAAAGCGGATGGTGGAGTATTGAGCAGGTTGGGACTGTTGCACGATTAATTAGCATTCCGGGGGGCTCTGAATCCTGTGACGACCTTGCCAGTCCTGCGTGTATGGACTCGCAATCGATACGAACAGAAAATGTGTTCCGCATTTTGTCACCCTCAGCAATAGCAAATGAGACGATCCTCAAAGTTTTGGGCAGTTCGGAAGATAGCAACTGTCTCACCTGGATACATCGCCAGTTTGTGCGTCCCACCTCCGTTGATTCGAGTAACTATATAATATAGTGCTAGCAAAACTAACCCCTTTTTTCTGATAACAGTGGGAACACGCATTCCAGACGCCGCTCCCTAGTGACGCAAATGAAGAATATCCTCAAGCCAAAGTTGATGATGGCCTGTGGTATACAGGCGGGATGGAGGGTGTCTGGGGCGGGGTGGAAGCTGCCATGAGCATGGGTAAGAGAATTGCGGAGGAGATTCGTTACAACTGGTCTGGTCAGATGCCTCTGAGGGGAACTGTCATGAGGGGGGCTCAGTGGTGACATCAGTCTATTTTATCTGTTATCTGCGACGAGATGAATTGCTTTATTAATTTCAGGAAATTTTCCTTTGATAATGTGGACAAGGTCAGGTTATCAGCAAAGTGTTGTTGGTGTTCTTCCTAAATTTTGTTTCTATGTACTGGTAGTGAACCGGGTACTCAGACCCCTGCATGCAACTCGATCTCATCATGGCTCATCGGGGTACCTGACTTAGATTGCGGGCAGAGCTGGAGGGCTTTGAGGTCTTTCCTGGCTATGTGAAGCTCTAATTGCTATGGGCACAGAAAATACCCTCGCTATAGTGAAATCCTGCTGTACCAAATGAAGGGGTCGGATCACTATAACCAGGTTTGCCTATATCAAGACATGATCAATAATAACATACTGGTCTACCGTTTTCAGTAAATTAAAAGGGCTAAGCGGCTAGCTTGGATATGCATATTATATAAATGGTTACCCTTAAAACAAAAAGAGATAACTGTGGTGGAGTGTTATGTACCGCGACTCGGGGATGCATGCCCTCGTCATATACCATAGTATGAATACGAGTACTGAGTTACCAAAAAAAAATTTGTACCGCAACTCATAATTCGCTACTGTATACCTGCCTTGGATTGAAGCGACTCGGTGGACTGATTTGCCGAGATTGAGCATCGTGGACGGAGCAAGGCTCCGACGTTCCTGCCGACAAGAAGAAAGACCAGGTTAGCCTTACATACTTAGTACTGTATCCAGAACTTTTTAATTATGAACAAATGTAGCATGCGCCCCTTGCCTACAGTCCTGAGCAAATCGAGTCAATTCGACAGGCCAAAAGGTAGGATTTGATGCCGAGAATGGGTGGACAGGGGCTACGGCACTTGGCACGTGTGTGTTCGTCATGCAGGGTACCGGTAACTGCGGAAAGTCTAGAACGCCGGACCCTGGGGCCTGTACCGGTACCTGGCAGGAGCCAAGACGGAAAAATCCCCACCAGAGCAACATTGATATTATTGGCTGTGACAAGTTCAGCCTGGATAAGCCCGGACTCGAGGACAGTGATAGTGACTTGGGAATAATGACATTTTGTGGATTTGCCCTGCGGTGTTCATGTACTCTATAGTCAGGTTGTATATGATCTGAAAGCGCTAGTGTATATTTGTGGATTTTGCAAGATGTCTTGTTCCAGCCCAACTATGCGGATAAAGTTTCAGGTGATCGTAGGTATTACTAACTATACTTGGTATGTGAACGTTTCTCTTGAAGAAGACAAAGGTGGTTGGCAACCTTAGATATCCTAGAATACTCCTTAATTAGCTGGTAGCCTGGATTCCGAACGGCATTACCATGCTGAGATCACGACCAATCTTGATACAGCCACAGTCAGTTGATCGGATGCTCAAAACCCAAGTCTCTTCACCGTAATTATAACCTGGGACTGGAAATATAACCTCAACACTTGCATGGTGTTGTACCGGTAGAAATTGGAATAAGATATCAGAACCTGCATGCGCAGTTGGACTATAGCCAGCCTAGGATACTGATATGTGTTGCAGATTGACAGACCAGGAGCCGAATGTCATTTACGAATTCTTCTAGCTTTAAATACCTCGACGGATTTCCCGCTTCAAATAGACAAACCAGCGGTAATCTGTCTTCTTGAGGCGTCTCCTCTGCGGTCGACAATTCAGTAGCCATCTCTTCTGCCCCCTCTATCCTCAACTCATCAGTGTTATTTGATAACATGTTTGACCGCCAAACTCTTCTAGCTGCTATTCTCTGTGCACTCTCCCTTGCGTCACCATCCACAGCACTTGTGGCCAAAGATGGCAAATCGGGACGTCTCCCTACCCTAGGCTTCAACAGCTGGAATGCATTTCGTTGCGATATCCACGAAGACAAGTTCCTCACTGCAGCCCAGGAGATGGTGAGCCTGGGTTTGAAGGATACTGGTTACATTTATGTGAACATCGATGACTGCTGGTCGCTGAAGACCCGCGATCCGGTAACCCAAAGGATTGTGCCAGACTCGACGAAATTCCCCCATGGAATTAAGGGTACTGCGGATGCGGTTCATAGACTGGGGCTAAAGCTGGGTATTTATGGTGATGCAGGAACGGCAACATGCGCGGGATATCCAGGTTCTCTGGGATACGAGGATATTGATGCCAGAACATGGGATGAGTGGGGAGTCGACTGTATGTTATCTCCTCCGGCTTAACGACGCTATTGAACTAATCATGTAAATTGATCATGAATTTATGTGCTTAAATAGATCTTAAGTATGACAACTGCAATGTTCCTGTCGAGGATACCGATACCTATACCTACTGGCCTGAGAACTGGTATGGTGGAGGTGCAAACGAAAAGCAGGACGGCGTTCCGCCTCCTGCAGGCTATGACTGGAGTACTAGCAAGACTGCAAAGCGCTACAATGAAATGCGTGATGCTTTGCACACCAAGGCAAAGAGGAACATTCTGTACTCATTGTGCGCTTGGGGGCATTCGCATGTTGAGCATTGGGGTAATAATACCGGTCAGAGCTGGAGAATGTGGGGAGATATTGTCCCGCAGTGGGACGGCAAGGTCGAGTGAAGTTGGGGGTTCAGTATGTTATCTAGCCTATAGCCACCCATTTCCCCGAATAACTACTAAACCTAGACCTAGTGCCAATTGTCAACCATGGAATATTCTTCTTGGAATACTCCGATTTCTGGGGACATAATGACCTTGACATGCTTGAGGTGGGCAATGGAGCACTGACGGAGGTAACTATAACAATCTGTGCTCCCTACAATCAGCTCTCTGCAATGTTAATATCGATGAAACTAATCATGCAATTGCAGGCTGAAACCCGAGCTCACTTCGGCCTCTGGGCTGCGCTAAAATCACCATTGTTGATTGGGACCCTGCTTGATATGATTCAAGAGAAAGACCTCAAGGTACTCAAGAATTGGGAGATCCTTGCGTTTAACCAGGACCCTGTCTACGGAAAATCCGCACTCCCCTACAAGTGGGGTATCAATCCAGACTGGACATGGTACGGATCAAAAGTCCCAGGTTCCCGATTATAATATCGTAGAGATTCAATTTATTCGCTAGCGGCCTCTCAGATCTTTTGGTAGAGTTCAAGGTATTTTTAGGTACCAAATCTGAGACAACTACCAAAAATCTGAGGCACCGCTACCGAATAATTTCAGTCTCTACGATACCTAACCCCTGTTTTCCTTGTCGCTAAATGATTTCCGCCACAGGAACCAAACTCATCCTGCGGAGTTTTACTCTGGGCCTTCTACGCGCGGTGTCCATGCTTTCGTTCTAAATACACTCATGACAACGGCAAAAAAGACTGTTACATTTGCTGAGATTCCTGGGCTGAGCACAAGCCCACATAAGAAGTACGAAGTTCGGGATATGTGGAACCATCGCACACTGGGTGTATTCAAGGGCAAGGTTACGCTCAGTGTAGTGGCACATGATCTTGCCGCATTATTGATCACCGAGATTGGCGGCGGCCACCCACTGAAAGGTGGAAAAGGCAGGAGGGTGGAGGTCAGGTTGCCGGAGATCTACAAAAGGAAGCCAGCTACGTGGGGCACCGGTCCTACAGCGTTGTAAGAAAAGCCTTGGATTGGGCCTAGAGGTGAAATAATTCACATATACCTGTACTTATACCGAGTTACAACTGTTTGAAGCAGGTGATACTAACTAACTTGTTTGTGGGGCGTACCGGATTTACTAGATCATATTTCAGATCTCGATAGTACTAGCATGATAGTCTAGTCATATAGCCAAGCTGTGGAACCTGAGTCATGAGGAATGAGGGGAGATTTTGTGCATTGAAGACACCGCTTTTACACTAAGCTAAACCTTTCCTTAGTACTTGGGTTGGGTTGGCAGGTCAAGGTGGAAAACGCGGTTTTAATGGAATAGAGGAATAGAGACCGTATGATTTTGGCGTGGCGTATTCCTTTAAGCCAGCTGCAAATGAGAAAAAAGACTGTTGGTGTTGAATTCATGCCGACTGGTGTTCAAGCTATGGTTTTTCTCCCCTCTATCTTTCCGGCTCCTGAGTTGTCTTGTCACTGCCTTGCCGCCTGCCCCAAAACTGCGCTTTCCACTTTCACTTGCCATACCCAAGTAGAATATGTTGTTATAGTGAACTGCGTCTGTTAATGAGTAGTATTTTTGGAAAAGCTCTCTTCCCTACTCTCTGATAATTCCGGTCCTTCGTCCACTCATAATCAAGTCAGTGGAGGCCCTGGCCTGCGGCTCTGGAGGGGTCCAAGTAGGCATGGAGGTTTTCTGATACCGCATCTTCCGCAGCCAAGATCTAGAATTATCACGTTAGCATTGATACCCTTCCCTATTTGTACACAGCACGTTACACTCAACGCACTAATAAGCCTCGAAATTGTTCTTGTATCAACGAAACTCAGCTAGCTACAAGTGCCTTTTAGCATCATATATGCATATACATATATACAAATATATATGTAGTTCTTGCGGTTGTAGTAGTAAGTACGGCGGACCTTTGATAGTTGGTATGTATTGTAGATATACATATATTAAGTATAATTCCTATTTCAAGGTCACTGGCATCGAGCTTTTGGCCGTATAATGACTACAAATCAGAAGATATAGGTACTAACTGAGTTTACAAAAGTATCATGATTGGTCTCAGGAGTAAGTCGTTCCACCCGCGACAGAACGGATTGGCTGCGTAGCTCTTTGAAGTTGACTTAAACCAATATAGGCCGAGTGATCTGAGTACCCCCCAAGTTCTTGTAGTTGCAACTTCAAGTTTGTAGAATTTTATAGTTGCGACGTCATGCATCGAACAACTGCCGCAACCGCAAAACTACCACCACCAGCAAATGCTTCCTCCTTAACCTCCTTGTGCCATGCAATCTGCTTGCCCCGTAATTTTCCCTGGTTGTCTTCCATCCAGCCGACAAGCCGCTCTAGCTCCTCTCGGGTCCATGGTCGCAGAGTTGTAGTATTTGTCATGTTGGCGGTGATGGTGGTGTTTGTGGTATGATGTTGTGGTTGCCATATTTGCGTTGGTGTTCACCATATATCTGGCGCAGAACTTGGGAACCAAGAACCAAGAACCAGACCGATTTTGTCTGGTTCTGAGAACAAGAACTTGGTGTAGCGCCACCATGGAGTTGGCGTACGGGGCATAATTTAGACGAGTTGTCTGGCTCTAGATCTGGGGCGGGCCCAAATCATGAATTTCCCATTAAGAAGCATGTACCTTGTATCTAGCGTACATTTCCCGATAATACCATAACCCAAATGCTTCACATAAGTACTTGTACTCGGGGAGTACCAGTAGAGTAAGTTCTGTTCGCCAGATTTTTGTCTGACCCAAGTACATGCAATATATATGTACTAGTATACTCACTGACCAGACCCAGCAGCAGACATCCCTTATCTGTCTACTGTCTCTAATACTAGCCTTGTGTCTTTGATTATACTCTATGAATACATGTATTAAGACTGCCGTACAAACTGGATTTTCTCCATGTGGCAGACTTGGCAAATTTAGGTTCACGTACACAAAAACCGCTGGCGCGTATGCCCACCCATATTATGAAAAATCCACCACTGCACTGCTTTGCAAATTTGGTCAAATCCCACTATCTACCCCCTTTCTAGTACCGCCTCGCACCTGCATTCTGCATGTAGCCAGCCATTAATGGATCACGAACCTGACATCGACGTCTCCGCGTTAGAATTACCAACATAGGCTGCTATTAGGTGGAGCTTTGAACCTCAGATTTACTGACAGGTACCTACATGTATTTATCAACAGCGCAGAGTTCCGAAGATATCTGCATGGAAAGTGCCTCCGAAGCCAACCACCGGCAACTTGGCCATTTACACGTCACACCACTTGCCTTCCCAACGCATCGCATTCCCATTCTTGGGGTTCTTAACATCACAGGTTATTGCCATCCGCGATCGATGCTCATTGTTGCCTTGTATCTATTGGCTAAACCATGGAGCCGACATTAATTCAGTATCGAGCCTAAACTAACTTGCTTCGAATGGCCTGATCATGAATACCAATGCTGGTCATCCACTGCAATATATATCGGGAGGCAGACGGAGAGGCATGCACCATGCCAGGCAAAAAGCGCCGTATATATATCCTGCATGCAGTAACCCCATGGCCGTTGCTGGGGTCGTGGTATCAAACGGAAATTCTCTGAAAATGAGTCCTGCTCTTGTCAATGGGTTTAATCGGTCACGGTTAGCTATCCGCCTTAAGCTTATGCTAGGCTCAGGGGGAATAAGACAATGCAATGTGGGAGTGGGCCAGTGGCTGGGCCGGTGCGTGTGGATATCATGAAGATTCTGTATATTGTCGAGGGCTCAAGATCGAATTCCCACCATATGATCCGGTCCAGACTATATATCTGTTGGTAACCCCCCCACACCTCCAGAGTAAACGTGAGGATGTCAAAGTGGAAAATTTGTTTGGTCAGTCACATTTGCAATCGGTTTCGTTAAGTCAAGTTAGACTCTTCATGGAAGCTTGGAGTTCAACACCGCCGATATCACTTCTACCTTTCCAATAGGGGAATTCTCCCAACCTTGCTACCCTTCGCTTGGAAAAGGAGACTGGGTGTGGGCTCGGAAGTAAGTCATGTTTTTCGATATTTTCGATATTTTCAATAGATGGTGAATGCAAAAACTGACGATGGAAGTAGTACCTGCCCCCGGCAAAACCTGCACCAATAGAACGTCTCTATTTACAAGTGCGGGACAGTCAAACAAGCACCGATACCTGGCATCCCGATTTAACATAATTGAGCAAACGCACGCCACATTGCATTGGAAAGGGTTGGGTATAAATCCTAGCCCCACTCAAGCCCACCAGGCAGGACCATCCAAAGTAATCATTTACCCTTCCCCCAAGCCACTGCCTCTCCTTGAGGCCCCACCGTCAAAATTCCGGACCTAACAGTTGCCCTGACTCTCTACAACCAGCCACTCAGTGGCTCTGGTGAAGACAATACCACCCCGAATAATAGCAGCTTGCAACTTGCTTTGGAGCAGTACCAGCCGTCCCCTTCTAGGGAGCAGTTTCCCGAAGAACAATCACCTGGTGGACACCACGGGGCTATTGGTCGTCATACTGGTAAAAAGCCTCGAGGGCCCCCGGATTCTCACCAACACACTGGTTATCGGCGTGAGTACAAAAGGGCACCACCAGTGCATGTACCTGCAGTGCCCCCGCATGCGCCACCCATAGATCCTCACCAATACGCAACGGACGACGAGGGCGGTTCTCATGAATATTCTCCAATACGTGACCGTCACTATACCCACACCCGCCCCTCTCAGCACCACGAATACAATCATTCACAATTCCCGCCGGCACCGTCCCAGACTATGAATCACCATCACCCGGTTTCACATCCTCATCAATATCGCTATTACATACCCCCCGGACCTCCGCTGCCCCCTATCCCTCCGCGGGACCCTTTCCAGGAACCCCGTAGTCAGGATTACTACGGGGGGCATGGTGGAACAGGGCGATATTACCACCAGTGTGAAAAGGAGACATCAAGGGCAGAGAAGGACGTGCCCAGGTGGTCGCCTCCGGCAATGGCAGCCGCGGACGCCGCAGGTGCCTCGAGGCGGAATGACAGCAGCGCATCGAGCTCCCGGGGCCGTGGCCATGGCAAGGAAAAAGAGCGGAAAAAGATTGCCGAACGACCGGGGCATGAAAGAAAAAGCTCAAGGACGGTAGAAAAAAGTAGTTCTGTGGGACAGAAAGGGAATCCGTTGCGGGAACTGGAACAGCTGAGGTTCACTCCGAAAGTGACTGCAGGAACGCATATGCGGCGATTCGAAAGGCTGGTGGGCATGGCTTACCCCGGAGTAAGCAGTGGCGGAAAATGGTACGTGTTGTTTGCCCCTATCTATCATGCCTCTCCCCACGGAAGGCCCCAAGAAGCAGGATGCTAACTACTCTGTGATGTCTGTAGGAGCATGTTTGTAAAGACCCTCAATTACCCTAGTCTTTGGGGAGCAAGCAGTAAAACCACTCCAGGAAGGTGGGCTATTGAGTTGAGTATGTATTCCGATGTTTTCCTATGTATGTCTATGCCATGAAATTGGGGATGCATAAACAGACAAGCATATTTTGGGCGTGAAGGCTGAATAATAATTGTCCCCCCTCACGTCTGACTTTATTTTATCACTTCGATTAACACATTTCTAATTGTATCTTTGTGCATCTGGTTATTAGAAAAAACCGAGAATATGTCCTTCGATCACATCAAGGCCCTGTTTATTGAGCGGTGGGGTACGCGAGAGGAGAGAGAGCAGCTTCAGAGCAGTGTCGAGAGGAAGAAAGAAAAAGATCGAGAGCGACAGGAGAAGGATCATCAATATCTCCATCAACGTGAGTAATAATCGACCATTCCCTGATGTACATTGTTAGTGTCTTACCTGCGGATATAGAGTTGATTACAACTGCGGACTCACTTCCCAAACAACCTTCACTGCTGTCCCATCTTGTCATACACCATGACGATGAACATCCGATGCAGCTTGAGGCGAATGCACCTGAGGGAGGGGAAATCATTGTGACCATTGCTGATGATAAGCGGCGGCGAGTTAAGGACAGGCCAAGGGAAAAGCGCGGGGACGGTAAAGGGGGACGGGCTCAGGAACAAGAACGAGAACGAGACCGAAGATCTGCAAAGCCGAGGTCGAGGACGGCGTCGACAGCACCTAAGACGGCTTCGAGCCCCTGCTCACCACGGATAATTTCTTTGAGTCCCCCACCACCACCACTAGCACCGGTAGATAATCAGGATTCCTGGGGATCTGAAGAGCCATGGGGAACAGAAGAACGCCCATGGAGTGCAGAACAAGGGGAAGAGAATTCTCCGCAGGATCATCCGCAGAAAGATGAATGGGATTCTAGAGGGACGGAGCGGGGTGAGTGGAACCAAGAGAAAAGCAGTAATTACGGAAACAAAGATGACTGGGATGCCCCCGAATCCACTTTCCCGCCCCACCAGCCGACATCACAACCAGCATCTCCAACAGCAGAAGATTGGGGTGTTGGTTCTACTAGTAAAAGCCCTCATCACGCGGAACAATTGTCACAAGAAGGAAATTCGACAATGGCACTCGCTCCAGACCATGGAGCCCTTTCCAGTCCCGTTGCTCCTCCGGCATCACTTATTGAAGGCCCTGCTTCACTACGTCCTCGTCTCCTGGAAGGGAAAGTTGCTGCGGTAACGGGCGCAGCTAGAGGAATTGGCCGCGCTATATCTCTGGGGTTCGCACGTGAAGGTGCCCATATCGTCGCACATTATTGGGGAACAGTCTCTGACCCCTCGAATGACGATATCGTCTCCCTTGCAACGGAAATTCGGGGGATGGGTCAACGTTGTGAAGTTGTTTTCGGGGATATTTCTGACCCAGATACCTCACATAAAATTGTCCACAAAGCTGTTGAGGAATTTGGGCGACTGGATATTGGCGTTGGAAATGCAGGGATGTGTTGGTTCAGAGATTTCTGGGATATCACCCCAGAACTGATGAGACGTCATGTCGACGTGAATTTGAATGGGAATATGTGGTTCGTGCAGGCTTGTGCTAGGCAGATGAAGGCACAGTATGTCGCGGCTACCAAAACGGCATTGGATGAGGACAACTGGGCAGGGGATGGGGATTTTCAAGACATACCAGATCATTCACTACTTTTGGTGTCTTCAACAACGTCGATGACCGCATCTCCGGCAGCGGCACATTACGCAGCGTCGTCAGCTGGAATCGTTTCACTGGTTCAGAGTATGGCAGTGGAGTTGGGGAAGTATGGTATCAGGTGCAATGCACTTTTGCCGGGAACAGTAATGACCAGGATGGTAAAAGAAGGAGTAGAGGATGTGGATAGAAGAAGAGGAATGGAACGAGGAGTGCCTCTTTTGGGGAGGTTGGGGAGACCAAGAGATGTTGTTGGACCAGCCGTATTTTTAGCAGGGGAGCAGAGTCGGTACGTGACGGGGGCGAGGTTGGCTGTTGATGGGGGAGCATCTGCTGGCGGGGGTG
>Ga0307511_10002357_pt1 | contig 19746 bp, 13 predicted proteins | sample 13_EM_MG_FD_200266 | JGI IMG/M metagenome (GOLD analysis project Ga0307511, IMG submission 200266) | Populus trichocarpa ectomycorrhiza microbial communities from riparian zone in the Pacific Northwest, United States - 13_EM | ecosystem: Host-associated > Plants > Roots > Unclassified | place...
ACGCCAGGGTGGGAGTATGCATCGGAGGAGATCTCTGAGAGGGATGTGAGTGCGTTGGAGGCGGCAGTGCGGGTCGGGCGGGATTTGCGCCCGCGGGAGGCTGGGCCGGGGACAGCAGGGAGGGGGTTACTGTGTGCGTTGGGAGGAGGGGCGGTCGTGTAGGTCCAAGTGGCGCCGGAGGAGGTGGTACCGGTGGGGAGGAGCTCGACCAGAGGGGGCATTGTTCTGGTTGGATGGGGTTGGGGGGGTTGTTGTGATGTGATGAGGACGAGGAGGGTTGACAGCTTTCAGTTATTGGCTGCCCTGCCAAGCCGGGCGCTTCCGTTGGCACAACACAAACACGTGCCCACGTGTAAATTGAGTCACGTCGCCCAACATCAACCTGCAAAACTCCGCGTCTCCCGCGATGAGTTCCACCACTCACAGCCCCACATTCACCCCCTCGCCCGCAGCCAAAGCCCGCTTATCCCACCTCCGACGATATGCCAACATCTCCTACCTCGCCACCCATAGATCCACCACATCAAATGACCCCACAATTCGTCTTCCCCGGGCGGACGCTACCGCGGCTGCGCAGGAAGCACATGAAGAGAGTGTAAGGAGAGAGGCGGAAGCGCTGCGGGAGAGGATTAGGGCTGAGAAGGAGGCATTGGGGAAGGTACTTTGTGTTCACCTACGGTGTGGTCATCCAGGCTTATTGATCGTTCGTGGCAGCTCCCAGCTCAACCGAAATCGAAATCAGAAAAACACACCCATCTCAACGACCTTCTCATCTCCGAACTCGTCTACGGCAAAAAGCTACTCGAGGAACTCCCCCCTCCCGGGGCGCCAGAGCCAACATCCCCACTAAACCCACTCTTACTCCACCGTTTCCTGAGTACAGAGATCGAGCGCTTTGTCAACACAAGTATCCCTCTCGCACGGCAGGAGCTCTCCGAAGTAAAATCCCAAATCCGCTCCGAAGAGGCCGAGATAAAAACCACCGAGCTCCTCACTTCCGCGTTACGGACACGGATCGAGCTGCTTGAAGGGGAAGTCGGAAAGTGGAAGCCCAAGGGTGCAGATGATAAGAATGACGAGGTTGAGATTGCAGAGAAGATAATCCAGGAGTTGGAGGGCAGGTATACAGTCTACAATAAAGCCCAGAGGAAATTTCTCCGCGAAGTAAGCAAGTTTGTGAATACATATCTTGCGAAGCTCCTTGCTGCAGAAGGCCTAGGAGGACCGGTTGTGGGGGACGATTTAGATATAGATATAACCTCTGGGGTCACATTCGATAAATCTGGGAAGGTGAGGCGGGAGAAAGGGCAACAGACTATCCACGATATGTTCTCCTCCCATGGCAAACAAAAGGGAAAGAAACGGGGCCATGAGGGTAGTAGTGGTAATGATGATGGTGATAATGATGAGGAAGGGGAGAGGGAGGAAGTGGAGCCGAATGTCAAGGCGGCGAAGGAATTGAAGGGATTGTTGGAGGAATTGATGAACAAGACGCTGGGGGCGGAGGGGTATGTAGTGCTGGAAGGGGGCGATTCGGTGGCGGCAAGGTTTTTGCTTAGGAGTGGGGTGGCGGTATTTCACCCTAGGGATGCGAGAAGGGTGAGATTGGTGGAGTTTGGGAGGAGTGTGGAGGATTGAGTGGGATATGTAGAGGGAGGCTGGGAGAATACGCATGTTTTAATGCAAGCGGAAAGGTGTTTGGTTTTGGTTTTGGATACTGCGCGTAAGTATGAATGGAGTAGTGGATTTTGATGTTTACTGTCATGGGAATATATTTGGTCACGAGACTAGGAAATTCCATGACCAATCGGTGTGCATCTTGACTCGTCACAGTCATAAAGTGATGCCAAGAATATGCAGCTCTCTAGCGTCGCTCACTTTGCCAAGATTTACAACTTTCTTGAAAAAATACCCCGAGACTCACCACCATCAAATTCTCGAACTTTGTAACGCCGCCTGAAGCACATTTACCAGCACCACACCGCCCCAACAAACTCCAATTCCCATCTGCAATACCATTGACCATCAGGAAGCTGCCCTCATCTCTCGCGCCACCGCGCACCTTCGTTCAAGATGAAAGTCACCTCCCAAAACGGCATCTCCATCTACACTATCTCTGGCGCCAACACCTCCCGCTCCCTCCCCGACTGGCTCGTTCGCAAGCGGAAAAAGAGTTTGAAAAACGATGTCGAATTCCAAAACCGGATTGAGCTCGTGCAGGATTTCGAGTTTGAGGAGGCGAGTCAGTGTATAAGGGTTAGCGAGGATGGAGAGTATGCTATGGCTACTGGTACGTGGAGGCATCATTAGGGTATGGTGGGGTTGGGATTGCGGCGGAGAAGCTGATTGAGGGCCAGGAACATATAAACCCCAGCATCATACATACCACTTACCTTCTCTCGCGCTCAAATACGCCCGCCACCATATTTCACTTAATCTCACATTCCTACTCCTCTCCCAGGACTACACGAAATCGGTGCACCTCCAAACCGATCGAACAATTGAATTCCACACGCCAATGGGGTGTCACTACTCGATCCGAATTCCGCGGTACGGACGAGCTCTAGGATACCAAAAACAGCGTGCAGAGGTCGTAGTCCCCGCGGACGGGAATGAAATTTACAGGCTTGATCTCGAAGCTGGGAGGTTCCTAAAACCATTCGAACTCGAAGAGGGCGTAAAGAGCGGGGAGAGTATTGGTATCGAGAACAATTGCCATGGATTGCTTGCCTTCGGAACAAACAAGGGGACAGTCGAGTTTTGGGATCCGAGGAGCAGAGATCGGGTTGGGATATTAACGCCCCCCACGGGTGATATGAGCACGATTGGATTTGCGGGGGATGTATTTGCGAATAATACCAGCGAGACAAACCCTGCCATCACCGCACTAGAATTCGCAATGAACGGGTTAACCCTCGCCACTGGGAGTGCAGTTGGGATTACGACATTATTCGATATCCGCTCCCCCCGACCCCTGCTAACAAAGGACCAACAATACGGCTTCCCCATCCACACACTGAAATTCCTCAAAATCCACGGCTCAGAAGGCGATTCTGGTCGGAAAGTCCTAAGTTCCGATAAGAAGATCATCAAGTTCTGGGACCAAGACTCAGGAAAACCATGGACCTCGATAGAGCCATCAGTAGATCTGAACCATATCGAACCGATCACGGAGACGGGGATGATCTTCACTGCGAACGAGGGACAAGAAATGCATTCGTTCTTTATCCCTCAGCTAGGCCCTGCGCCGAGGTGGTGCTCTTTCTTGGATAATCTAACAGAGGAAATGGCGGATGCGCATATCAATGATCCGGACGCATATAAACGCATGGATGAGATTGCGTCTGGGGCAGCAAGCACTTATGATAATTATAAATTCCTGACAAAGGCGGAGCTTGAGAGCTTTGGTCTCGATTCCCTCGTGGGAACGCAAAAGGGAATGGGCGTCCTGAGACCGTATATGCATGGATACTTCATCAGTCAGAAACTCTGGGAGGAGGTGCGTGTCGCGAGGGATCCGTTCGAGTGGGAGCGGGAAAGACAAGCAATGATCCGTGAGCGGATCGAAAAAGAGCGCGAGTCGAGAATTCGAAGCAGCAAGAAGGATCTAGCTATTCCAAAGGTCAAGGTCAATAAGGCCCTCGCGGAGCGGGTCGTGCGGCAAGAGGAGAAACTCGCTAAGCGGAGGGAGAGGGGTAGGAAGGACGCAGAGGAAGAAGGGAGGGTTGTTCCTGTAGAGGAGGTGTCAGTGGAAGATGAAGATGGCGAGGCGGTTGTGGGCAAATTCTCCTCATTGCTCAAAGATAAACGATTCGGCTCGCTATTCGAAGATCCAGACTTTGCTATCGACGAGAATACAATCGAGTACCAACAGCTGCACCCTGCGCAGGCTGCGAAGAATGCTGCTACCTCATCCTCAACTAACCTTGCCGAGCGGAAACGAGGTAGAACCGCGGCAGAGAGCGAGGAAGATACTTCCTCCAACGAAAACTCCGACTCAGGTATGGGCTCTGCTTCCGACTCAGACGCATCCGAACCCCGACATCGCACTATCAAGGAAAAACCGGCCCCAGAAATGCGCATCTCCACTGCAAACTACCGCAAATCTGGCCACTCCACCCGGGGCTTCGATCCGGCGAAAAACCCCAAGAAGGGGCGGAATACTAAAGAAAAAACCTTTGGTGCGCGGACGGGTCAACACCGCCCAAGCACTACGACTATCACTGGCCGGGGCTCGCGTTGTGGGGAGGTACTTGGAGACAGGGATATTACATTTGTGCCCGAGCGACCTAAGAAATCTACGAGGTTTGGTGGTGATGGTAGGGGAGGAGAGGATGCTTGGAGTGGGAATGGGAGGAATGGGAAGGCGAGGGGGGATATGTCTACAGGAGGAAGGGAGAGGGTGGGGAGGAGAAGCGCGAGTGGGAATGCGTTTAGGAGGATGGGGGTCAAGTAGCTGGTAGTTGTAATTATGTGTGGAGGTTATATTGTACTATATCTTCAAAGCTGGCAATTTTTTTTTGATATTGTGATACTTCGTTCATGTTTTATGAATTTGTTTGGGGCAGTATGGTACCTGTTATGTATGGGCGTTGTTCGCTAGAGAAAATCTGATGATGTTATAATACATGAGATATCAAAATATTGATCAAACTAAAGCACTGCCGTTATGCATTGGCATATCAACTTGTTACTGTACTCAGTACGAGTCCGAGGTCCAGTTCAGGGTAACATTAGCCCTACATATCTCTCTTTATTTACTGCCAGCTACAACATATCACATGATCAGGGCATTGTACTGTACGTATTAATGATATCCGGTGCAGCCTGATACCCGACATTACATTTCAGATTTAGAAAGAAACTAGATATCCCCCATAAACAATTTCTGCCCTAAACGTTACCCTCAACTCCATCCCCCCCCCGGGCGTTCGGTTCGGCTTGGGACAGCTGCGGGAGTGGGTGCGTAGGGGTGATGCAGAATGCGGCCGTAATCAGAACATGGCTTTTTTTTTTCTCTCCAGGGTATACCGGCAACAGGTACGTACTATATGTATACCTACCTACTTTAAATTAGTTCACTTTATACATGTGGATACCGCAAGAACTCTCAAAGTTACCTACGTGTGTACTGCAAGTACTTTACAGATATTCTACAACTTTGACCCCCACTATTTTTCCTCGACAGCAACAGTGCCAAACCCAAGTCAGGGAGCTATCTAGACGTACGGTAAGGCCTTATTTATCTATGACCTGTGAGCTCGCCAATAATTCAGAAAAATTCCAACGGGCGACAAATTCTAACGAATAGTGATAGATTTTTGCATCGTATATACTACCAAAGCACTAAACACATATACCTAGATGTGAGCGGTGGGGCGCGGTACCCTTTAGGCTCATTAGCCTGACAGTACCTAGGGGTACAGTACAGGTTACTCATGTATGGCATTGTGGTGGTGATATCGTTGATCAGCCACTGCGTACGTGCTAACGCACAAAATCGGTGGTTCAATTCCCACCACCTAATGAATTTGAGGTACATAGCGCGGGAGAAAGCTACCCCCACCATGGAATTATTACTCAGGCGTAGAGTACATTCACTTCTAGATCTTTGTAAACCCCACGAAGTTCGGATGCAAAGAAGGTGAGGCTGAATGGAGAATGCCTTAGGACTTACAGTATACCACATGCATGTAGGTAGTTGCGTAGTACTCTTACCAACTTTCAGGGATCTACATAACAATTACCCTTACCCTGCAACAGATAAGAGAAAATTGCAAGATTTTTCAATTTAGTCTCACCCTGAGAAGGCAAGAGATTAACTGCCTAAGGTAACAGGTCAACATTTGGGCAAGGGTTTGCGCCAACTCATTGGACCTGGACGGAACCCTTGGCTTATTACATAGCTTTACTCCTCCTAGGCATAGCATACCAGAAACCAATAGTTATCTCGGCCACATCTAGGCACCTACAACTAGGGCCATAATTACCTTCTCCAGTGTAAAACCCTTGCAATATTCTCGTGCTACCGGTAGTACGGTTGCCTTAAGGCTTGCCAGGACAACGCACCCACTTGAGCCTTTAGCTCGAGACCGAGACCCCGGGCACTGCTCCCGCACTGTGGCTGTAATATAGTTACATATCGGGGTTGAGGGTAAATAAATTTAAGCCCTGCCTTCTGCATCGATATCGACTTCACCCATAGTATACGAGCTTGAAATTACACACAAGTTATACATCCTCAACCTGCCTCAGTGCCTGAAACGCAGCATCTTTAAGCTAGAGCTCTCTTTGAAAAAGCTGCCCTAGGGGGTTTCTACAATATGCTGCAAAGACTTCACCAGGCAACCCGATTTGTCGCCCTTTTGGCTGCAACCAGGGCCTTTGCTTTGAGCATATAGCATGCGACAGGGTAGTGCAACACGACCGGGATATGCAACAAAACAGCTGTAGGGTAGAACTCAATAGGTTTTCAGTAGCATTTCAGTAGCATTGGACGGTAGGGACTCAAGAATTGCACACGAGTTCGGAGAATAATTTATGAAGTGCCTAAGAGCCCTGGATCATGGGGTCAAGGGGGGTATATTGATAGATGGCTAAAAAATGAATTGCGTGATGTGGACATATGGGCGGGTAGTATATTGGAATAATATACTTGAGCAGAGTCTGGGTACATTTCCTGCCCCTCCCGCTTAGTGCAAAAACCATGAAGTCAAGGCCACACCTCAGAGTATGATGGATAATACATGAGTATCCACCCAAAGTAGGGGGTCCGGGGCGGAACTGCGACATAGTGGGAAGGCTCAAACTCGAGAGGCATTTATCAGGCCCGGATAGTAGGGGGCTCAAGACGGACATGCGAGTCCATAGAATCATTTCTAAACTGCCTAAGCGCCCTGGCTTACTGAGCCAATAGCGTTACCCTGATATATGTTATGCCCCGTATTTTCTACAAACCGAGGCGAATTTTTTAAGTATCTTACATACAATTCCCGCCCAGAACTCGGTGAAACTAAGTCCTCAAGAGGAGGGTATGGGTAAGGCTCAAATTCAGTATTCCTTCTTATAACTCAATCAAAAAAACCGAGTCCAAATTAAGCAAGCAACATCTCAAAGTAATATATAGAGAGTGTAGAGTCTTATAGATACTCTACTCATGGTACGTGGTCAGAGCTGAATAAAGTTGTATTTTGGACGCACATTATGAAAAAGCATAGACATTAACATAGGTCTGTCAAATGAAGGCGACATCAAATGTCCAATAGCCTGAAAGGATAGACTCCTGAATAGCAACCTTTTGAGCCTTTCACAGTCCCCATTCGGTATAAGGCAAGTTTGCTTGTGCTCATAGTCCTACTAGAAGGATATGACAAATTCTAGGATATAGCAAGCGTGTGATATCAACAAAAGGTCAAATGGTATGTTCAGTAGAATTTCCTCCATCTGTATATTCTGTTGAGCTATCGAGAAATTGATTTGGTGCTGGTTTGATTGAGTTACTACAAGAAATACTTGATCCGCGACCCCGCTTAATCTACCCCTGCAGACCAGCACCCCTATACAGACATATTACATGCACAGCATACTCAGACATCAAGTACTGAGTGGGTGCAATGATTTCTGCTAACCAAAGCCCTCACAACCCTCGTCTATTCACATATTTTACAGCCACACCAGTTAGTGGATCACGTGACTCTCCCCCAGATAGTTGGGGTAGTAATATACATGGGCACTCCTGTAATTTTTTGAAGAAACTACCATACGACTACAAAATATTCCCAAAATCTGAGCCAATTTGGTTGGATATTGGATTAAAAATCGTCAAAACTGCATAATCACCGTTTTTGATCCACTTCCCGGTGATGGTCCGCTTCCCAGTGAAGGATGGTAGGTAGCCCACATCCCCATTGCTTGAGATAGTTCTGACCATTGCTGTCGTAATTTAGGCTGTAATCGGGGCTGGTACTGCCACCCCGAAAATAAGACCAATGAACAATGTTGCCCCAATGGTTGGACAGCGTGCAGTGGGCGTGGATGTAAGTTCTCTCATTTGTTCAATGTACACATTAATGTAGTATCAGTAGGTCCATCTAACTTGTGAATGCTTATTATCTTGTAGGTTGTGCCCCTGGGTGGTTCTGCTCGGAGGGAGTCTGTAAAACGTTCCGGACGGGACCTCCCCCTGATGTGCCTGATCCAGAACCTGAGCCATCCAGGCCAACTATCGCCCCACCACCAATTCCAACCACTATTAAGGCACCACCACCACCTCCTGCTACAACCTCGAGAGCCCCATCTAGGCCTCCATCGCCACCGCTTCCACCAGCTACGTCTCCTGAAGTCACCAGCGAGCAAACAGAAAACTCTAGTACCGAAGCCCCGGAGCCAGAGCCTACTACCCTGGCCCCGGCCCCACTACCTTCAAGCACTACTAGTACAGAAGTCCGTAGAACTCACGGGCCGCATGAGCTCAAGCACGACCCAGAGCGCCCCGACTGGCGTTGGTCCCCTAGTGAACACACAACTAAGCACCGCTACAAGCGTAACACAGCAGAGGACCCAAGGGCTGCTTGTGGGAGTAATGTTGTTTCCGATCTGGGCTGTTTGGCTTCTGTTTTACTAGTTGCATTGTGGTATCCCTAGGCACACAGTAGTGTATTTAAGCAGGGCCCTGGTCATGTTTTATATTCTTTCCTTTCTATAAACTCATTACACTAATTCGCATCTACCAAACCACTACACTAGTAAAAATAGTATATTAGTACACAATATCAAATATACATATCTGCAGTAAATGAAAATTTAACACAAGGCTACTCGAAGTGACTCAATTTACAACTAGAGGGCTCCCGGTCCTAGATGGTAGATTTTCCAAATGGGCGTTCGCTATCTTTCGATTAAATATACCGGGGATGGCCGAATTTTCAGAATCGAAACATATTCCGCAAGGATGGCATGCATAATTAAGTTGTATACACTCGAGTGCAAAATCGGCCTGCTTCTCAATCTAAAGTGGTAGAATTACAGTTACCATCCTCCGCTGAGAAGAAGTTTTGGTATGCTAATTTTCTAGGCACCACAGGGGAACGTTCTCCGATAACGGCCCAGCGTTGTGTACCATTGACCATTATGAGATATGCGTATTTTATGATGTTACTATTTATTTAATGCAATCACAAATCAAGACAAGGTATTTCAGAATTAATTTTTTTTGGAATACACCAAGGTGTCGCCAAATTAGGAATTGTCATACAGCGCGTCTAAGTAGTAAGGTAGATGCGGAATAAATTCACCCACTCTATACCAGGCCTGGTAGCTCAACCCCAATTCACGGCAGCAGCCACCCTAGGCTAGGGCTTCGGGCGCTAGTGGATAGAATTAGGTACACTCCCTACACCCAGGGGGGCTGTATGAATCCATGCTGGAGTATCTGCAGTTAGTCAAATAATCCGGCGTTGTATCATAGGAAATCCGTATGAGCCTTGCTGTGATTCCGGTGTATGACATGGAACACAAATCCACAGCTTCTGGAATTAGGGATAAAATCACTGTGCACACTTAGGGGCTGGATTACTCCCACTTTGTTGAAGGACCTCCAGGGGTACCGGAGTGTCTTGAAGTGCTGTGCCTCCGACGAACAAGGTCAGGTTATTAATGCTCACCCTGAATGCCTGGTGCATGCTTCCTCATCACTTAGAAACACTACTGCAGGTCAGAAATCAATCCAATGAAGCAGCACACTTTTGAAAAATCAGTGTCACGACGATAAACTTTGAAGCTCCTTTTTCAACTACTACAAATGCACGGGGTAATCTCATTAGCCAAAGCCATTCAGCAATAATGTAGCCTCCTAAATTTCCCGCTCCATATAGCTTAAAACTCTCGTGGTCACTATTTTTGATGTCGAATAAGTGCGGTTGGCTTATAGCTGTTGTTTTCAGACAAGTTTGAGGTTGTGCATGTGAAGGAGCATAATACCGTAGAATCTCGCAGACAAGGAAGTAATAATGTATAAGAAAGTAATCTCCAATAAGACGCTGAGCAAGGTCGGGGCGGTGGGTATAGATCGTGAATAAGAAAGATATTGCTGACGGTAGAATGTCCTAGCCCACACTAGGCATGAAAACCGTAGGTGCTATGTATTAGGAGCTATCATTGTGTTTATATTTACAAATTTGCAGCTAAAACGTTCCGGTAGAATAGCATGCATAAGAAAGTACCTATGATTAAGAATGTACTGATGATTAAGAAAGTAATCGTGAATAAGACGCTGGGGGAGCTTTTGGTAATATCGTCCTACCGTAAATAAGACTGCAGTCTTGTCCGCGAGATTCTACGGTATTATATCACAGAGATCTAGAACTATAGCTGCTGTAACTACCCGGAAATCCGACGTACACCGGAGGCTTGTAATAACACCACCGCCCCGCTGGTGGTAGGACGCATGACATTGTCTACGGCATTACATTCCTACAATACTACCAATGAAACGCTGTGGATGTCAGCAATACGAGTACATACCAATGTGTATGGTATGTATATAATCTGTACTATTATACATATGCTGGTATCTGATTGATATTGCAATATACATTTCGTTGCTTTTTTCAGGTGGTTATAAATTCCCACCGCCATGGCCGATCAGTACTACTGTACGAAAGCAGTAGCTCACTAGACCTAATTTGTGTAGGATTTGAAGTATGGATATGGCAAGTTCAAGTAGAAAGCGTCGTTTTGGGGGGGATACGGTAAGAACTCGCGGACAAGAAAGTAATAATGTATAAGAAAGTAACCCCGAATAAGAAAGGAATTGTTATGGTAGAGCCAGATCTGAACCTTCCGGTGTTTATACCACCACCTAGGTATACGGACACCCTCTCATCGAGCATATTCCTCATCAAGCACACCATGCCCAAAGCGACATGGCCCTACATTCGAAAATACTGCTAAACGCCCACGAGCAAAAGGCGCTATGCAGTACAAGTGTCGAAATATACAGGCAATAGGGACTTCAAGCCAGTTGACTGGGAGGAAATTGTGTGTAGGAGTGGCAGGTGATGTGGTTAGGAGGGTGGCAAGTGCTGTAGTCGGGAAGACGGCGGGGAGGGTGGTAGGCGCTATGATCGGAACAATCTGGGATTTCATTCAAACTGTGTGTTAAGAAAGTACCTATGATTAAGAAAGTAACCGAGAATAAGACGCTTCTGCCAAAACCGGCCGTCCTATAAATAAGACTGCAGCCTTGTCTGCGTGTATAAGGGTACAGAATCCACCGGTCGGGCATTAAAGTCGACGGACTGGCCCTGGGAAGAATTTCACTATGCCATAACAGTACCTTCTATACCAATTTAACCAATTACCAAACTACTTAAAGGAAAGCCCTAGTTCGAGTCACAGCCGCCCCGCCAAGTTATGTATTTCCTTTGTTGGAGTGAAGCTTACCACAAAGTTATCGTAGCGTAATAAATCCACAATCAAATGGGTCAAGGTGCTACAGGCGTAAGCACCTACTGAAGCGTGTGGTGACATCATCCTCCGAGGATTACAAATCGACGTACCACCATGCATTAGTAATAGTGAGACTTCACTACATTAGAAATTGTGAAAGATATAAACTTGCTGGTATACGGTACACCCGCACCCAATTACCTTTTGCTCGATCAAGCCGACACACCAACATCACAGAACCTTCACTTGACATTCCTCAAACTAGGGCAATGCCAAAGATCGCACTCACTGGGACCACTGGTCACCTTGGAAGCCGGGTCCTAGAGATCTTCTCAAACAAAACTTAATCCCACCATCCGATCTCATTATCGTCTCTTCCAGTTCTCCAGAAAAGATAATTTTAGTTTTAATGTATATACACGGCTGGAAAAACCCCTAGCTCTTAGTATAGTACATGCATGATCCTATAACAGAATCCCGACTAACAGCAATACCAAAAACTACAGATTCTACAAATTGCCCACGATCGTTCTGTCGAGATTCGTCATGGGGACTTTACAGATCCCTCTTCTCTCGAAAACTCCTTCCACGGCGCTGATGTGTTATTTCTCATTTCATTTCCAAACCCCAACACGGAACGATGGATACTTCACAAAGCTGCCATCGATGCCGCCAAAGCAGCCGGCGTTCAGACCATCATATACACATCCTTGATGTTCGGGGGAGAAACAGGGTTGCAGTCTACGGCGGGAGTTCACCAAGGACACATCAAGACAATAGAGTATCTCCAGCAGGAAAAAGAAAGATCTGGCCTTGAGTATATAGTCATTCGGGAGGGTATTTATGCCGAGTCGTGGTGGCTATCAACGCCAGAGTGGATTTAAAACTACGGAACAAGATTCTAGCGAAATTGACGTTGTCATCCCCGATGATGGCCCTGTCGCTTGGGTTTCCTGGGATGACTTGGGCCTGGGAACGGCGAAAATACTTGCATCCTACGAGGAGTATCTTGGCCAAGTCAACGTTCGACTTACAGGCGCATACACGACCACACTGATTGAAGCTGCGAAACTAGTGGAAAAAGAGACGGGAAGGAAGGTGAACATGAAGATTGTGGGGAAGGAGGAGGCAATCAAGTATCATGAGGCGAAGAGAAGTGTGCCTGAGGAGAAGTTTTGGACCATTCACAATTGGGCGGGGTGGTATGAAGCGATAAGGAATGGGGAGACGGCGGTTATTGATCCATTGTTGGAGAGGCTCATTGGAAGGAAACGGAAGGGGATGGTGGAGATGGCACAAGAGATGTTTGTGGCCAAGTGAATCATCTCGGCGGTGCGTGCCGATGTCGTTGCTCTTTAGATTCAATGAATTCCACAGCTGTTGCCTAGCTCACATCCATTGCTAGTCCCGCCGCGGAAGACCAATTTATTGTGTTCTACTAGTGACATTTTCTCTACAAACTGCCTGTGTCTGCTGATTAAACCCCAGACCTGCCATTGTGTAAATGTAAATTCGATTGGTTTATAGTGCACTCTCCTTAAATTCAAAATTTAGGTCTTTATTTAAACTTATACAGAAGCCTAAGTGCCTACTTAGAGTATCTAATTAGGAAATTCCCAAGAGTGTCAACGGCATGGGGTAAGTAAATTACAGCAACCGCATTACAGCCGAAACCCTATCGCAGGTTGATGTTGCATACTTTTACCCTGAATTGTCTGAGATTGTCGCGATGACAGCACATGCACGCCACACGAGCAGGTCTACATACATGATGCATAGACACCACTCATTATATTTAAGTGGCATCCTTTTCAAAATAATATCCGCATGTATATATCTTAAACCTACCCCATATAAATAGATATTACCCTATCCGTTAGATCTGGAGGTGGTCGTAGACATGGAGTGCGATCCCTAAAGTGTAGCTCCACAATCAAAGATTTCAACATAGATTCTTATTTCGAACGCACGAACGCAGAAAGTAACCCATGAAATTCTATACCCATCAATCCTGCTCAAGATATCCACCCTTCCGCACAACATCTCAAGCTTCACTGCAAAATTCCCGCAATAAACGCACTCAGGATAATAGGCGACATTGTCACCAACTGCGAAATAATACAATCGTACCATCCCTGCCTCCAAATAACATGAAATGCCACCATATCCCCCTTCTTGTTCACCGTCCTTAATGGGAAAATATGGAACCCCCCTACATTCCCCAACTCAATGAACCATATCGTTGTGAATATATACAGGGCTGAGACGGTAGATTCCCCATTCGCAATAGAGAAGTCCCAAAGTGCGATGATGTAGTCGTCAATTGTTGCAGGTGTTCCTGCAGTAACTTTGGTTGTTGAAGGTGGTGTTGCTTGCGGGTTCAATGCTGATTCTTCGGCAGTGAGATTAAAGATATCGTATACCCATTGCACTGCTTCTTGGTATCCTTCTTTGCCACCTTGGAAGCCTATGGTTGTTGATGTTCCGAACCCTCCCGCTCCACTCTTGGATTCACTCCTCAAGATCCCAACTTGGTTCTGCAGGGAAACTGGAAGCTGGCCTCGATTCATGAATAGGAGGTACTCCGCATGACAAAGTGCATACATTAAATCCCTTCCAATTAGGTGTGTTTTTGGTGCCTGGCCGCACTTGATCTTCCGCATTTCGCTGGGGCATTTTGGGTCTTTGTAGAGCCACATGGCAAGGTGAGTGAGTTGGGTTGGGGTTATAGTCACGCTGCGCATAAACGGTGGGAGGGCCTCCCTTAGGCGGGACAGTACTTCGTTAGGTGGATACTCTCCTGAGCGAAGGGTTTGAAACAGTGGCATAATAATCTCATCAGCTGCTGTATGCTCGCTGGTAATCTTTGGTGACCAAACAGCGTCGAACCCGTGCTCCTTGCTCGGAAGAACATAGACCGACCCTTCGCTATGAGCAGTCCCCAAGATGATCCGAATCATGTTACCTGCATAACGATGCGGTGCAAGAACGTACTTATTCGACCCTCCAGCCCCAACAGCAAACAATATCAGCCCCACCATGTTCAGGATTCCAACTGTATATATCTGCTCCCTCAATGCTCCATACGAGGTAGCCGAGATTGTAGCAAACATTACCCCAAGCATCGACCAGCGGAACCAAGGATGTAAACACAACCTCCAATCGAATGGCCCACGTGAGCACCAAAGCGTCCACGTCCGACTTTTTTCGAGGCCTCGGTGTCCATCCCACAGCGCAAAAAGCCAGAAGCCAGACATGATTTGCAACATCCACGGGGCGTAGCTGAGTCGGGCCAGACACTGCTCCACATCCCGCAGGCACGGCTTTTCAAGAATAAACCCGGAAACAGTCACCAACGCAGTCCACAAGGTCACTATACTGACTATTGCGCCGAGAATTGTGACATCAGTGGATATCTGTGTGCGGGAAAATGTAAACCCCGTGTTCATCACGGCCCGGTGGGCAGTCAAAAGCAGTGTCATGGCTCCCAGGGCAGCAGCTTGATGGAGGCCTTGTTGCACATTGAACCCACCAACTTGGACAGCATTTCGTTTGTAAATGTTTGGAGAGAGGGGGCTAGAAATTGAGTCTGATACTATCGGTGTCGTCATTCTTTCTGCACGTACGGCATAAGACTGTACGAGATTTGGCAATGTTGCGGTGAAGAATCTCAAAACAAAAACAAAAAGCCGCAGAGGGGAAACTGTACAACGGACCATACTGAAATCTGCAAGGATCTACCCAGGCTGTCTCTGTGGTGGTCAGGTGATTTGGGTGTTCACACAAGGGGTGCGGAAGGATAAATCAGCGACTTTGAGCTGAGGTTAAGAAAACCATTATCGGTATACCACGAAGACTTCTGGAGTCTAGAGACTACATAGCTGACTTATAATATTTCTCTAACGTAACGTTATTTCAGCTTCACTATCGCGGGTATGATCAGGCGAGGCCTAAAAAGAAAAGAAACACCCAATCGCCTTTCCGGTGATTCCTCACGGAAGATAGCCCGCTGTGTTACCTGTTTTAGGCCCCAAGCCTACATACACCGGGTGGGAATAAACTCTAATACCAATCAGTTGTGAAACCATGGAGTGATTATGATCAGGGTGTGGAGATACAGACGCCGTGTACAATACACAGTCACGCGGAAGGTGGTTTCTGGAATATCATTAAAGGCCTAGCGAGGTGCTTAAGATATGGGTATCACAAATCCATATATTTCCCATGCATATGAACGGAATCCAGAAGGTACCTATCCGGTCCATTTAGGTTAAGAATATAGAGTACCCCTAGGTGGATCCTACTGTTCATATCAGACTCATCATAGCCTCCAGATCCAAGCCTCAGAATCATAGGTACTTTTATAAATTCAATATTCCATCTTCATAACGGCAACTCGAGCTCATGATTATATGATTATAGGATTGTATAATGCAGAGCCCTAGGGTCAGTTCAGCAATTAGCAATTGCAACACCTACAAGTAGCAGGGTATATCCTAGCTGCGGGTAGAAGTTCGGGCCGTCATACATGTGTAAAGTCGCGCATGCATAACAGAAGACAGTTTTAAATTGATTGATATACAGGGTATCTACATCCAATCACTACCCTGCGGTAACACACACTCGGGCCTTGTGTTGTCTCTTTGGAGGAAAGCCCTAGTTCGAGTCCCAGCCGCCCCGCCAAGTTATGTATTTCCTTTGCTGGAGCTAAGTGATTTACTCTGATTACGGGTTATGTAATCCGCTGCGGATAGGACTCTGTGTAGCATACCACAAAGTTATCGTAGCGTAATAAATCCACAATCACACATTGGTTCTTTGCCATTAGAACCTACGGAGTATCTTTAGGCGGTATACACCTCTATCCAGCTGGACCCCATAACCACCCCACCCCAAACTAGTAGGTAGTATTGCTATCGACAGTATCTCGCTTAGATAGATCAAAAAAAGTAATCTGGCGGGCAGTGCTTCATCCAATAGAGAGGCTTTGGGCCCCTGTAAGAATACTGTTACTACAGCAACCACCAAAAGCTAATGCACCTACCGGGTTCATGCTTAAGACGAGCAGGGGTAAAAAGATATTGATATCTTTGGATGTTCTTGGCACTATCTTCAATAACAAACCTCTTGATAGGGTTAGACCCTTCACTAAGTATCAAGATTTCCCCTTTTGGGTGGCAATCATTCCGAAAGAATTATGTATGCGTATACTGTGAAGAAATCATAGTCTGGTTGGAAGAAATCATCACGATGCCACAACTATCCGAGTTACCCCTCCCAGGCCGGCTCAACCTAAGAGGCAAAACCAAAGCGCTTGCGCCATACTCCGGGGTTAAAGCTGCAACTTATGCATTTATGTATGTACAAATAATTGAGAACGATATATTGAAGAATCTTCTGAGCCTTGCATATTACCTGGTATCCTCCACTGTTGCACGTATGTGGGTAGCACGCTGATGGTTACTAAGGGGGATAGCAACAAGAGATATCCATAGCACTCCAAAACCTCCTTTTTTGCACTGTGGTGCTTACCGGGTCTAAGTATTGCGACATGGGTTACTTACATGGGTCCAAAACCTCTCTAATATGAGCTCGATCGATTGGGTTGATTTTCCTGTGAAAGTGGCATGCGATATGTACAGTACATAGGTACGCGATATATCATATGTAGCTTTTACACTGCTACTAACTATTCTAAGGTACACTTGGAATCATGCCATGTGGCGCAGATCGCACGTAATGAATACAAAATAGTCTCGCCTGAAGTAGGGTTACCCCTGCAAGCCTAATACCAGTAGTGAACACCCCTGCAACCCCCCTGCAACAGCGTCTCCAGCCACAACTTGTGATACCGGTATATCATGAGCCTGGTGATTCTGGGTAAATGCATGTCTATGGAAACGAGTACGCTCTACAACATGGTTATGCTCACACCCCGCGAAGATCAATCGAAGACCTAATATTCGCCTTTCCAATATGACCGCCTCGAAGGCCCCCCCCCCTCAACTCCCCCTCACAGGCCAGGGTATCCAGTGGGTGATCCCATGACGACTAGAAGGCCATTACCTAGTATCTATAGTCATGTCAAAACAGCCTTTAGGGCAGCAGCCCCTAATATGACCAAACGGCATGCAATCAAAAAAACCCTCCAAAATGAGGCTATTTTAATAATTTACTGATTTGCCCTATTTATGCTACCCTGAACACTCCCCCAAGTTCCCCCCTCTGCAACTTTCCCTTCCACAGCATTCTCAATTACTACGTAGAGGTCCCCGATAGCTCTGGGACCTCCAATTTCAAGGACCACCCCGAATAGCTACTGCCCCCTCCCTACACCCTCTACAGGCAGGCCGAATGTTGCACGAATGGACTCAACCACTAGGAGACCTTTACTTAGCATCTATCTGCAGTTCTGAAGGTGGAGCGTGCAAAATGGCAAAATTGGAGGCCCTCAATCCGAGGCACTAACCTCCCCAAATAAAGAATTTCGAGAATCAACCAAATACACTTCATTCATGCCCTCCTCGGCCTCGATCCGAGCCCTCCTTTAGAGCATCCTCAGCGCCCCCGGTGAGGTCTCTAATAGCCCTGGAGATCCAATACCTCCCTATTTTAGGGCCCGTATGTATAGGAAGAGCTGGAAAAGATAGGAGAAATATCGCAAGGTAGGAGGCGTGTAGGAAGAGGATAATCAGGAGGGGTTCTGTATAATCCTAGGGAAGATAGCTGGAAATAAACCTCTGCTAGATTCTCCGAATAAAAGGAAAACATCGTCAAATCTCTCTGCATCTCTCTCATCATGCGCTCAATTCTCTCGTCTGGGATTGGATAAAGGTTAAATACGCCAGACAATTGATGGAGTTCAGGCTGTGGTTTTTGTTCTCTTCCCTACCCTGCAGTCGAGTTTCCGGCTGGCTCATCATATCATCGGGGCCGCATATGAGTATCAGAGTAATTTTAAAAAAAAAGAAAAATATCGCAACTTCAAAAATATAACATCTCCTAAAGCGTTTTGCCATTTGGTCCTGGTCCGCCTGTCTACGATACTGTAAAACAGCACCTAACTATTGCATAAGTCTAGAATCTGCTTCGATTTTGCTTGAAATTGTGGAATTGAAGGTACCGTAGAAATCCGCATATAAGAAAGCACCTGCGATTAAGGGTGTAGTGCCTTGCACCTTACCTAGATCTTATAAGTAGGAAACAGTGGGTTTTTTCTAATGTAAAAAGAAATCGTGCTATAAGTTGTAGACAAAAGATATTATCACTGTTCTAAACTTCACTAAATTCTATAATATTCAGCACAAGGTGGCCCTGATTGCCGAGCCATAAGGCCCTCATGTATAAGAACCTCGGTGGATTCAAACCTCTCGTGGATAAGAAATTAATTTCCTATGCTTATTGCATAGGAAATGTTGTAGGTTTCTACAATAGCAATGAACTCAGCATCCTCCTCTTCATTCCATACCTCATAAGAGATGAAGATGATGAGTTGTTACTGACATCAGCATGTTCTTCATTCGAAGGACCTGAGGCAATTTCCCCGGAATTCTCCTCTTATTTTATGCCTGCCTCTCCCTCTGACTAAAAGGAAGGGTACGGATGTGGATAGGGGTCGGTCAAAAATAATTTCGTAGGGAATTTTGAGTGCAGCGGAATGTTTTGTTCGATTGATATTTACCAAATAGACTAATTATATTAATTGCCCGCGAACGGCCCAGAACACATACATACTGAGCATTAGCGGATTGAAATTCGTCTAGGAGTCTAGATCTATGCATGGATCCCTATCCCGACAAAAGCGATTACTTTAGCCTAATAGACAAAATCTAAGATTTATGTTGGTCGATTTGGGAATATTTGATACTAGTAATATCCACTGTCCGCAAATTGTCTCTGTAAAAAGTTCCGAGGGTTCTTGTTTTAACTGCCTAGGTCCCGCGAATGCCCTGTATCATGTATCGATTGCTTCTCATCACCCGGGTAATGATGCTATAGAAAAATTACTAGCAGAATTAACTCCCAAACCCTACCCCCAAACTCGGGTGACCAATCATGCTAGATAAGACTGTCCACCAAACTGTTTTTGCCTGCAGCCATCTGCGAGCAAGTTCTATCAAATCCTAAGTTCCCCTAACCACATGGACTCGGCTTGTTCCCTCTCTTATGGCTCTGGTATACCTCCGCGGCACTCCACTTCTTCCAGCAACCTAGACACCCCTATCTCGCTCTTCCTTTCCCCTTTCCCCACCCCACCCACCCCTTCATCGTGCTCCCAATACTGCCCACATCCTCCCA
>Ga0307511_10002358_pt1 | contig 19743 bp, 10 predicted proteins | sample 13_EM_MG_FD_200266 | JGI IMG/M metagenome (GOLD analysis project Ga0307511, IMG submission 200266) | Populus trichocarpa ectomycorrhiza microbial communities from riparian zone in the Pacific Northwest, United States - 13_EM | ecosystem: Host-associated > Plants > Roots > Unclassified | place...
AAACAAAAATACAAAAAAAAAAAAAGGACTATAAAAGAATCAAAAGAAAAATGGTGGACTAAAAAGTACTTTTCCACGTGAATTCAAGATTGGCCACATAGTTTTCTTTTGTTTTTCAGTTTTGTTTCCTTTCTTTTAATTATGTCTCTTTACTTAAAATTGAAATTATATCTCATTAAATTAGTCTCTAATCAAGTTTTTAATTGTGATAAAAACCTTGGAATTTGTAGAACACTCAATGATGAAAGATAACTAACTCATAAATCATCCTAAACAACTCATAAAAGGATATAATTGAAAAAACAATTGATGACTAAAATGAAAAAAAAAAAGAACTATTGTAATTCATGTGAAATGTGAGGGGAAACACAATTAAACACTCTATGGTGAAACTAGAAACTCTTTTAATTTTCTTTGTAATTTGTAATTGTGATGTAATATGGTTATGATATTTGATTTAAATCAAAATTTTATTATATCGTTGCTATTGTTAAAACTGAATTATGTCATCATGTTCTTTTTTATTATCAATAGGATTTCTTTTCATTGTTCAACTAAAGATATAATCATAATTAAACCAAGTTTATGACATTAATCTATGAGAGTAGAATCTATAAAATATCAAGTTTTCAATTAACCAATAATGGTGCAATATATAGTCTATTATAAACAACAAAAGAATATTATTGTTCACAATTCCTTAACCTCATTCTAAGATTCATTGCAAAATATCATCTATTTGAGTATTTATCATCTCCATAAAATATTCATTATGATTTTCTATTTGATATGTTTTCTAATACTATTATTGGCATTCTGATTAAATGTGATTAAACTTGTTTTTAAATTTATGATAACTTTAAAAGTTCTTTAATTTTTATTGCTTGAAACATGCTTTTCATCTTAAATTGTGGGTAAAGGTTTGAGAAAAGCTATAAATTATAGTTTTTTTTTTAATTTATTTTTTTAAAATCACAACCATAAAAACTACCATAATACTAAACACACTAAACTTAGTTGCTAGTTTCATATTTTTTTTTGTAAATGAATATTGTCAAATTAAAAAATTAAAAAATATTTTGATAATAAATTTTATCAATTAAAGAAAAGGGAACAACATATGATTTCCAATTGAAAAAAATGTGCAATGCATAAAATAGGTAGCAGTAGATGTGGTTCCACACTACACCATAAGGCTCATTTTTTTTCGTAAAAAATAATGTTCAAGTGCCACAAGTACATTTTAAAGAAAGAAAATAAAATTATGACTTGGTTTGTGGACCCAACTAGATCAAATAAATTAATTTTATTTTAATTAGATGAAATGAATTAGAAAAAATAGCAAACAAACCAAAACTTTCTTGAAAAAAATGATCAAGATAATTTGGGAAAAAAACCACAAAGTTTTTTTTTATAAAGAAAAAAACCAATGTTGAACAATGAAATCGAAAAAAAAATAAGTATAAAAAAGAATGTCAATCCGTGCTAATAGTTCAAACTCATGACCTGAATCATTAGATTGAAAGCATTATATATGGAAAATCTTTAAGCCCAATCCCCAATCGATTAAATATTAAAAGATGAAATCGAAAAAAAAAAATTATACAAAAAGATACAAAATAAAAAATAACAATTAAAAGAACAATGGTAAAAATTGAAATAAAAATAAATAGAGGACAAAATTGAAAAGAAAATTCACTTTAATAAAAAAAACTAGGGATCAAATTAGAAAAAAATAATATACCATGAATTTGGATTGAAGGATAATATTAAAAACAAATAAAAATTATACGAAAAGTTCAAGAAACAAAATTAGAAATCAAAAAAATAATGAAAAAATTGAAAAAAAATAAAATATCACAAATTGATATTGAACTTTTACAAAAAGATTGAGAACAAAAATTAAAAATCAAAGTTAAAATATTAATAACTAAACGGACAACTTTGAAATTATAAAAGCCCAACATTTTTTTTGAGGGAATGAGATATAAAAGAGGGGAAAAAGGAAAGCTCCACCAATGATAATTCATCCCACCAACGCTACCCCACCCCGCCCCAGTAGGAAGAAGATGTCATGACAATTTCAACAACATAGTGGAATAATGTTTTTAACCGCTAGCAAACAATGCATGTGTCATTAGAAAACCGTAAACATTTCTCACACACTGGCACATCAACAACTTTTTTAATTGTATTAATATTTTATGTTCATTAAATGATTAAATTATCCTTGGCCAACTAAAAAATAACAAAAAAAACTTGGTGAAAAGACAAAAAGCTCCTAAATGCAATAATTAAAAGTTTTGATTTTAAATGCATTTCATTTTAGTGTGTATACAAGTGAAAAGACTAAGAAGCTCTTGTATGATATAATTAAAATTTTTATTTTTAAAAAAATTAACAATTTAATTGTGCATCTAAAGTGAAAAAAAAATATATTTAACCCCTTTATCATTTTAATAACATCTAATTAACCAAGACCATTTTTTTTTTCTTAAGAAAGAAATGGTAATTATAATGGAGTGATAAATAGTAAGCTGAGTCTATATGTATATTAAATTTACTTTCCGTTTTAGCCTTTTTATTATTCCAACAAAATATTAAAAATAAATTATCGATTATATTATATATCTAGTTTTGTGCAATATAAAGAAAAAAAATAGACAACCAAAAAAACATATGCAACGCCACAGACTTTTGGCTAATTCTATTAATTTAATTTAATTTGTTTTTTAAATAAAGGTACAGTTTAAATACAAAATAAAAAGCAAAGGACGTAGGGAAAGTCCCCATGAAACATGAAAGTCCGACTCGCTCTACTGTTCCCTCCTTCCTCTTCTTCCCTAACAAATATAAAAGAAAAAAAAAAAACCTAACCAAACTTCTTTTCTTTTGAGAATTTTACAATGCTAAAATCCCCACCTTTTCTTTCTATCAATTGCACTGCTATTGCATCCCCTGAGAAACCCACTTCAACAACCTCTTACCTTTTTGTTCTTCTTTCGTTTCATTAGTTTATATGAAATCATCAAATTCCAACCTTCTTATTTCATTTCTAAACTCAATTTTGTTCACTACCCATTTCGATTTTGATCCTCTTCTTCCTGTATTATTCATCAATTTTGCATTTTGTTGTACAAATTGAGAGAATTTTAGCACTCCTCTCTTTTGTAAATTCTGGGGTTTTCTTATGATGAATCTGAAAAGTGTTTGTTTGTTGTAGATTACTTTCTTTTTTGGTTTCAATTTGGTTAAAATTGGTAATGGAGAACACTGGAGAAGCAGTGGATGATCAGGGATCAGGATGGTTTCAAGTGAAAAAGGTGTTGTTTTTGTCATTCGTTAAGCATTCCCATTGTTTAGTTGATAAGGAAGCTAAAAAAGAAAAAAGAAAAAAGAATATTATGTTTTATGGATGCCTCTTTTCTATTAAGCTTCAGCTGGTTGGATATTTCAGCATAGATTTCTATCCACGCCATTGATCATGTATTTAGCTTTGCTAAGTGAGATTCATACATGTATTATTAGTTTCTTTGATCATAAACAAAATCTGAAGCTTGAATAATAGAAACATATAGAATATGCCATCTGCTATATATATATATATAATGTGCTTACTTGTGATCATCTCTTCAATTTGGTCAATGTGATAAGTTATGTGTTTCAAGGAATCTGTATACTCTATCAAGTGCTTGGGTTTATCAGACCTCAAATTGATCTCTTTTACTTTAGGGGTTCTCATTCCAGAGCGGCTGCATTTATGCTCTTGTTGAGTTTGTGAGCCTTGGGTATTTTATGTTTGTGCATTGAACCAGTACATAGCTCCCATCTTTATTCCTTTTTCTTCCAAGTTGTCACATCTTTCTTTTTTTTCATCGGGAACTGTTGTTTGAGATTGTTCCTTCTTTAACAAAGTTAATTAGGTTAGGTTTTTTTATAATGTTTCTAAATGGTTCACTTTCCTTAGGTGATAACATGATGTAGCCTTCTTGATGACTTTTCTAAGCAGCAGGCAGTTTGTTTATTTGCCCTTGACGTGCTCTAAGGTTTTGGTTTTCTGTACTTTTTCTCCAGAAGCATAGAAGCAGCTCAAAGTTTTCATTGCATAGCTCGGCTGCAGGATTTTCTGAAAAGAATGGTTCCAGTTGTCATATTACCCAACCATCATCGAGTGAAAAAAACAGGAATTTGTGTGGGAAGCATGTATCCCATCATTCAAAGGGAGGGCCAAATCATTCCATAAATGGTTGTGGCAACTCTGCGAACTCTTCTTCCGTGTCAAACCAAGATGAAAACAGGGTGTTCCTGCCCCATAAATTATTGGTTACACAACATGGGGAAGATAGTGGATGTTCCAAGTTGTCGCCAGTGTTGATTACCAATTCTAATGCCAAAGTTGGTGACACCCAGAAAATGTTATTGAAGGACAAGCCTGATGTTCCAAAGATCAAGTGGGGAGATCTAGAGGATGATTTATTGATTCTGCATGGTGAAAATAATTCTCAAGTGGTTAAAAAGTTTGTTGGTGAAGGAAATAATAATTTGGTGGATAGGATGCCAGAGAATAACTGTCATTTTGTTTCACATGTTTCTTCTTCTAGCAACCTTCAAGAAAACAGATTGGTGGCCTCATCAGTAAATGTAGATATTTCTCCTGATCAAACGTTTCCATTCACTAATAAAGAAGATTTACATGGAAAAAACAGTAAAGATGTTAGTGAAACTTCATCTCAAGACGTAGAGGTACCAAGTACAGATGGCAGAATGGTTGTTCCAAATTATCCACAAAATTGCAAGGAAAAAATCACTGAAAATTCTAAAACAACAGATGATGATTTTTCTTGTTCTACCCATCCATCTGGTGGAGACAGTGTGCGAGAGATGAAACTTAATGTTCCTGCTGGTGTGTCTGAGTTGCACGAGCTAAAGATTTCTGAATTAACAGTTATGAGTACGAATTCAACAATTATTCCATTGGACAGTGAGTTGCTTCTTACTGGAAGCGCTGCACCTGAAATTTCTGAATTACCAGTGGGAAATGGGAATTCAGGCACAGTGATGATTCCCCAGGACAGTGAGTTGCTTCCACCTGAAAAGACTAATCTTGAAATTTCTACTGAACCTGTTACAAATAGCCACTCAACCACTGCAGTTATCGCCAAGGATAATGAGTCACTTGCATCTGAGAAGTATGTACCTGAAATATCAGGAGAAGTTGCTGTTACTGCATCTGTTGATGACCCTCAGGGACCACCTGATGTGGCACTGCACAATGAGTTATTTAAAGTCCACAGAACTGGCTTCCTTGGAGAATGTGACACGGGTGAAAGCAAAGAAAGATTTAGGGAACGACTTTGGTGCTTTCTGTTTGAGAATCTCAACAGGGCTGTGGATGAACTCTATCTTCTTTGCGAGCTAGAATGTGATGTTGGACAGATGAAAGAGGCCATTCTTGTTCTTGAAGAAGCTGCATCCGATTTTAAAGAACTGACTAGACGAGTACAGGAGTTTGAGAATGTGAAAAGGTCTTCTCCTCAATCGATTGATGTAAAATGCTTGAAGTCTGAGCATCACAGGCCACATGCTATGTCATGGGAGGTAAATGCTTTCCTATTTGTCTTATGGAAATGCCATATTGATTGACGTAAAATTACTGTCACCAAACCATCAAAATTAATGTTAATCATTTACCTGAAAAGAAAAAAAATTGTTTGATCCAAAAAGATAAATAGTATATAAACCAAAATAAATGATTCAAAATAGAACTGATTTTCTAATTTCATTTCATTGTAATTCAAAGTTTCTTCCAAGGAAGTTATCAAGTTACAAACTCAGTTCTTATTATCAGTATTTTGTTGATTTAATTGGAGTATTAGTTTTTCTTTCCTGAGATGAAAGTTTCTAGAAATTCTTTGATGCAGGACAACTTGGTGAAGCAGAACAGCTTAAAGGGCTGTTTTGGATCTGACTTTTAGAGGCTGTTTATGGCTGTAGACATTGATGTGAACAGTAATTTTAGGAGATTTTAGGCTGAATCTTTTCTGGGTAATTGTTGTAGGGTTGATTAGGTATGTGTTAGAGGTTGTTTAGGGATTATTGATGAGTGTCTTATGGTAGATTGATAGGGTTCGTATACCGAAAATTGTATAAATTATTATAGTCACACTAATAAGGTTTCTAGGAGTCACACCTAGAGGATAAGGAAACCTAAGCTTCACCCCTAGGGTTCTTAGAAGTCACACGTAAGGGAGATTACATCACACAATCAAAAGCAAATTGCTGGAATTTTATTCATAAATTGCAATGAAAATATTGAAAGACTACATGCTTATTTGTAGAGCTTTAGCAGTCCAAACCCAACAAGGACTTAGATACCCTCAACTTCTGACCTAACTATTCCTATTTAGAATAAAAAACCTAAAATAAAATACTAATTGAAAATATAACCTAGACCTTGACTAATTTCCCTACAAAAGACATGAAGAAAACATATTGAGTTTCTTCCCTATGATGATTTTGTTTTTTTTTTTTTTAAAAAAAAAGAATCGAGTATGAAAACATGAAGTTCCATAACACATGCATATAAATACGGTTATGCTTTGATGTGTATTATATTTGGAATATTGTTTTCGTTTCATGAGTGTTTTGGGGTTTTAATAATACCCTGTTTCAATTGAGAAGAAGTTTATTATGGATTTTATTTGTGTATTTGTCTGCATATGCACCCAAATGTAGATTCCCTACGTGCATCGGTCAGAAAATTTATTTTCTAGGTACCATCAGGGTCCTTTTGCTTGCATGCCTTTTAACTTGGATTTTTGGAAGACAAGAAAAATGGAATACAACTTTTAAAACCGAAACATGATGTCTTTGTTGTTTGTTTCCTTGGAGAAGGGAGTAAAATAACAAATTGAAATTAGCTAGTGATATAGGTTGAATGTTGGCTTTTGTTTTTACATTATTGGACATAACAATTAACAGAAAATTATTTGGTTTCTACTTGCAATCATTCACCTTGAGAAGGATAATGGACAATCAATGAAACGATGCAACTCCTTATTGCCCATTATTTCTTTTCTAAATTGGTGTTTGAAATTTACTCTGTATGGTGTCCAGGCTAGCTTGTTTTGTTTATGAGCCACCAAATGACATTTCTTCAAGTGAAGCAAAATTCTTGATTGTTGAATACATGACTGTGGCATGTGCATTGGCCATCTTGTTGCAATAAAACCTTCACTTTAATCTGATTTTGTGCGGGGATGGTCTATAACAGATGGGAATTCCTTTTATATCATCTAATCACTTATATTTAGGAATTTGTGTGCCCATGAACCTTGTTTGTGCTTTTTGGGTACTTTCAAGTAGGTGATTCGATGTGATAGTGATTATTATGTATCTGCTTGTATGTAGATGATAATTGTTCATTATCCTAAAATCATCCTATTTTTGTATCAGAACTTTTTCTTTTCTTTATGGTTTTGGCATGATTACAGAATGCATTGTGATATCGTGTGCACATCCTCTGACCAACTTGTTACAAACCATCTTCAGCTTAATTAGACTTTGTGTAGGGATATTTGCATAAATTACAATAATTCCCAGAGCTATTGTGAAATTACAGGCCCAAAAGCTTGGCAATTTTTCTGAAAGCATTAAGAACTATCACACAATTTCCCTCTATGTTTGAACTTATCGTTTAAACATTAGCTATTTTGGTTACTTTAATACTATAATTTCAATATTAGTTAATAATTTTGACTTTGTGTATTTTCCAGTGATTTTTTTTAATTAAATAATTTATCTATATTCAATGTATTTAAAGAAAAATCCATTAATTTCCCATCCTTATATATCGACCTAATGAATTATTTAATTTCTTAAACTCATTTGAAAGCAATCACTAGAACAATGGATTTTTTTGGGTTTTCCCCTTAAAAACTAAAATTTGGTGAAGTAACATTGAAATAATATCAATGTATTTAAAATAACTGGTGTATGGACAAAAACTGAATTCTAACTTAGTAAGGGCATTTTTGCTGTAAATTTGGCATTTTGGTTATAAAGGGTTTTTCTGTAAAATTATTGATCTTTTAGTTAGTGTTTGTAATTTCATGATATCTCAGGGGGTTATCATATCTGTAATTTCACAATATCTCAGGAGGGTATTGTAATTTACTCTTTATAATAAATTGAAATTCTTTTGATCATCTGGTTACTTATGTTTGGGAATTGTGCATCCATTTACTCTTTTTTATTTTTGTTTTGGGGTGCTTGGAAGTGGTTGATTCAAGGGATATTTTATTTCTAACACGGAACTTTTGAAGTGAATGATTATGTTTTCTTCTTAAATTATTATTATTATTATTATTATTATTATTATTGAAAATGGTTAGTAATTTCATTCTCATTGCAGGTTCGCAGAATGACAACTTCATCTCAGAGAGCTGAGATACTATCTTCATCTTTGGAGGCTTTTAAGAAAATTCAACAAGAAAGAGCTAACATGCTTGCAGCTAATAATGCAAAAATTATGGGGCTTGAATACTCCAATAGCCATGATGTATCTGTTGATCATCTCAATAAGTCTGCTGGGAAAAGTGATGTAATGCTCAGTGCCAAAGATTCAGTGATGAAGTCAAGGAAACAGAGTGGAGGTTCATATTCCACTCAAGGAAACCTGAATAATAAGAAGCAGAACATTGACTTAGGCAGGTTCAATAAAGTAAACTTTGTAAAAAATGTTAATGACGCTCCACGCAATGTATCTTCTTCCAGTGCCAATTCATCTATGCTACTTTTCAGGGATAACTCTGCCTCTGGTTTTGTGAAGGGCATACAAGAAACTGAAGCAGACATGCTGCTTCATAAGAAAGATAAAACATTTTCAGAAACTGCCATTGAGAAAAACCTTAAATCTGCAGAAAATACCACCAAGAAGCAGATTCCTCTTTCTGAGAAAGACAAGGAAAGGAGAAATTCAAGTTCAAGGAAATCAATGGATGCATGGAAAGAGAGGAGGAATTGGGAGGACATTCTCTCATCTCCTTTCTGTGTCTCTTCTCGCTTATCAAATTCACCAGGCATTAGCAGAAAAAGTGCTGAGCGCGCACGCATTTTGCATGCTAAACTAATGTCTCCTGATAAGAAGAAGAAAACTGCTTTTGATCTGAAAAGGGAAGCAGAAGAAAAACATGCACGGGCTATGAGGATCAGAAGTGAGCTGGAGAATGAAAGGGTTCAAAAGCTTCAGCGCACCTCAGAAAAACTAAATCGTGTAAATGAATGGCAGGCTGTACGCACTATGAAGTTACGAGAAGGAATGTATGCTCGCCACCAGCGTAGTGAATCTCGACATGAAGCTTTTCTAGCTCAAGTTGTGAGGAGAGCTGGTGATGAAAGCAGTAAGGTTAATGAGGTTCGTTTCATTACTTCCTTGAATGAAGAAAACAAGAAGCTTATGCTGCGTCAGAAACTTCACGATTCAGAGTTGAGGAGAGCTGAAAAGCTTCAAGTGATAAAAACTAAACAAAAAGAGGATATGGCTAGAGAGGAGGCTGTTTTAGAACGCAGAAAACTTATTGAAGCTGAGAAGTTACAGCGTCTTGCTGAAACACAGCGAAAAAAGGAAGAGGCACAAGTTAGAAGGGAAGAGGAACGCAAAGCATCAAATGCAGCACGTGAAGCAAGGGCAATCATTCAGCTTCGGAGGAGGGAGGAAAGAGCGAAAGCACAGCAAGAGGAAGCTGAGCTGCTGGCACAGAAATTAGCTGAGAGACTTAGTGAAAGTGAACAGCGTCGCAAATTTTACCTGGAGCAAATACGGGAGAGAGCTTCTATGGATTTCAGGGATCAATCTTCACCTTTAATGCGCCGATCAATGTATAAGGAGGGTCAAGGTCGAACAACACCAACCAATAGCAGTGAAGATTATCAAGTAAACAATGTTACAGGGGCAGGAAGTTCTACTCTTGCTGCAGGAAAAGCATTGTTGCAACATTCAATGAAACGGCGGATTAAAAAGATTCGGCAAAGACTTATGGCTCTCAGATATGAGTTCACCGAGCCTCTAGCTAGTTCTGAGAATACTAGCATTGGGTATAGAATGGCTGTGGGAACTGCCAGAGCAAAATTTGGGAGGTGGCTTCAAGAACTTCAAAGACTTCGGCAGGCAAGAAAAAAAGGTGCCGCAAGTATTGGTCTAATAACAGCTGAAATGATCAAGGTACTCATTTCCACTGTAGAGCAAGATGGTATTATGACATTTCAAACTTTGATCATTTATACTGCTGTACCATTGTGCTTGTATTTGCTAAAGGTGGTGGAAGTTACTGTACAGTAGGACATCAATTAAAAGTTGCTATCCTGATCAATTCCTACTGTAACATTTGTTTTGGTGGACATTGTTTAATGGCTGTTTCTTTTTTCCCTTTTCTGTTAGTGGGAAGTTTTGAGGGAATTTTTTCTGTTGAATTCTAATTTATTGCATACAATTTTTTATCAATCAGTTTGTGGAGGGTAAGGATCCTGAGCTGCAAGCTTCTCGACAAGCTGGTCTGCTTGATTTCATTGCTGCTGCTCTGCCTGCCTCTCATACATCAAATCCTGAAACTTGCCAGGTCACCATACACCTCCTGAAACTTTTGAGGGTGGTACTCTCAGCGCCTGCAAACAGGAGTTACTTTCTGTCACAGAATCTCTTACCCCCAATCATCCCCATGCTGTCTGCAGCCCTTGAGAATTATATAAAGATTGCTGCATCTTTAAATGTCCCTGGGAGCACCAACTTGCAATCAAGCAAAACATCAGTTGAAAATTTTGAATCAATCTCTGAAGTTCTCGATAACTTCTTGTGGACTGTTGGGACAGTTATTGGTCATGCAAGTTCCGATGAACAACAAGTCCAAATGCAAGATGGCTTGCTAGAGCTATTGATTGCATACCAAGTTATTCATCGACTGCGGGATCTTTTTGCACTTTATGACAGGCCACAGGTGGAAGGATCACCATTTCCTTCTTCTATTCTCTTGAGTATACATCTGTTGGTGGCTCTAACATACAGACCTGGAACCAATAGTTCCATTAATTGGGAATCTTCTCCAGTCAAGACAGTGCTGAGATTTGAAAATCAAGAGGCCAAGCCCGTAGAAAATGCTGATTTTCAGTATTCCTCAGCAGTTGTGACTTCTGAAGATTATAGACCTACACTATTTGTACTAAATTGTAGCACAGTTGTATCACCTCCAAATGTGTCAGATGATATACACATAGATGAGTCCTGTAATATAAATGAAATTAAGGAGTCAGTATCCCTTAGCAAAGATGGTGAACAGAAGCCACATAGTTCTGTTGAGTTGAATATCGCCAACACAAACACAAGAGATGGTCAAGATGAAGCTCAGAAAAATCTGATTGAGGAGAAGGATGAGAAACAGTTTGTCAGTGATTGTGCAGAGCACAAGAATAATGTCATGTTGAACATGAAGGAACCGGTAGCTTTTCTCCTTTCTGCCATATCTGAAACTGGACTAGTCAGTCTTCCTTCTCTGTTGACAGCTGTGCTTCTTCAGGCAAACAACAGATTAACCTCGGAACAGGTAACTTGCTGTCAGCTACAAAAATATTTTTATGGCATATCCCCTCAGTTTTGCAGCGATCAATTGACTGCTCTGAGAATGTTAGTGTTTCTGCTCTTACGTTCATGTTTGTGACCAGAGCATTTTATATGTTATATCCCCTCAGTTTTCTGTTGTCTAAAATGCCCTCTAAGCTTTGGCCGGATGCATTCTAGCCATGTGTCATGGAGTTGATTGTTCATACCTTAGCATCAATATAGATATTTACCTCTTATCTTTATGATTTGTTATTGATGAACCCTGAGCATATTTCCAGAAGAGTTCCATCATTTGTTTGTGGATTAGTAAGAAACTCTAAGAAAAAACAATATGAGAACGCTTTTGGAATCAAGAGGCTTTAAGTTTAGAATCTGATCACAATGGAATGAGACTTTCCTTGTAAAATCAGATTTGAGAAGTGATTTTTAAGTATTTCCCTTCAGGCCTTGAGCCTTCAAAAAGAAGGGCTGTATATGACCAGAACTAGTTCTGTTTTGGAACTTGTTTATTGACTGGAACTTATGCATGTCAAGTTTCTTACACTAGATCATTGCTATGGTTCTACTAAAGAGAGATCCTGTGCACCAGGGAATTTGGAGTCAATTCTATCCTTCAGCATTTTTCATGAAGTATTTGCTCTCAAGATTCCAACCTCCACCTTCATACTTGCAACTTGGCAATGGCCCCTGCATCTGGTGGTTTATACTACCAGAATTCTTTTTTCTAATTAGTGTTCTGTTAAGGCTGATCTTGTAATAACGCTCACTGATTAAGCATTGTACAAATTACATATGTTCCATCGAACAAAAGTTTTGATATTCTTCTTTCTGTTTCAGGGCTCATATATCCTTCCATCTAATTTTGAAGAGGTGGCAACTGGGGTGCTGAAGGTTTTGAATAATTTGGCCCTTTTAGATATTGTATTCATGCAGAGAATGCTGGTAAGTTAGTTTCATTTTTCAACTGACAGATTAGATAGATGAATGGTGACTTCTCAAAGAAGCATTGATTCTTTAAATATCTAGACCAATTTGCAATGTGCATCTTTTTTGTTTTCTTTTTCATGGGATTGGAGGAAAATTGCTCGTGCCTATGGGTGTCATGGAATTATGTTTCCATGAATCGCAGCTTTAACTGTGTTTTAATGAATTTCATGTCTTGCCAGTTTTTCCTTCATAAATCCTTTTTGTTTTCCCCTTCTTTATTACTTTCCTTTTGATCTACATGTTTTTTTTTCACACATGGCATCTTAATTACTTGACACTATGGGCAGGAGGTAGTTTTTCCCTTTTTTCCCACTAATCTAAAGCAGCACTATTTTCCGTTAATTCTTCACAGGCTAGGCCAGACCTGAAAATGGAATTTTTTCATTTGATGAGTTTTCTTCTTTCTCATTGCACCAGCAAATGGAAAGTAGCTAATGACCAGGTAATTTTATGCATGTCATTGTTTTTAATTCAGGAACATATACAGAAGATCTCCATGTTAGCTCGCAGCAATTTAAAATACAAGAGGGATGCAAAACCTGCTTAGTTTATAAACAAGAATCTGTCTGGAAAGCATGATGGTATCTGTATGAGCGACCAGCTTGGATATAAATATGAATCAGTGGTCGAGTGAAAGAATCCGAGAACATAAAAAATGGAATGTGTATTGTAGAATGAGAAGTGATCAATAATTGGTCTTTAAACAACATATTCTGAAGCAAATATTGTGAGATGAGCTGGGAGGGTGGATGTGTTGGGATAAAAAAGCATCAATCTCTAAATTTTTTCTGATTATTGTATGAATGTAGATGAAAATAATCAGTATTTGGGGACATTTTACAGTAAGCTAAATGCTTCTCTGCATTTTGTGCAATTTGTCTTAGGTTGGGTTTCTTCTGCTTGAATGCCTTTCGCTTCTTGGTTATTTTGCCTTGTTCCACTCTGAGAATCAAGCTGTTCTTCGATGGGGAAAAAGTCCCACCATACTTCACAAGGTCAGTGAAACTAATGAATATCTTGTTTTCTGTCAAGTTATTTGTGGATAAAATCTAATTGGCTAGCTGGAAGAAGACAGATATGCGATCTGCCATTTGTGTTCTTCAGTGACACCGAGCTGATACCAGTTTTGGCCGGCGCACTAGTTGCTGCCTGCTATGGGTGTGAACAGAACAAATGTGTGGTTCAGCAAGAATTGAGCATGGATATGCTAGTTTCGTTGTTACAATCTTGTAGAAATGTTTCGCCAGCAATGCGATCCAATCCAATTGTAGAAAATCTGCCAACAGAAGATGCAAATGAAAGTAATCAGCAGATTTCTGAACTTAAAAAATCATCTCAAGGGGACATTCTTCAAAGATCCAACCGGTACAATTCTAGAAGCATGCGGGTCTCGACGGGGAAAGCTGGTACTTTTGGAAACAGCATCAGAGGTGGCAAGATGAGAAGCCAGAGAGATGGCAAAACAACAAAAACTAGTGAAGAAATGGCTTTGAAACACAATCCAGTAGCTCCTCAAACTTCCATGATGCTGCATTGTAGATTCCCTAGCAGCTTCATGGACAGGGCAGAGCAATTTTTTACAGCAGGGATGACCAACGTGGCAGATGAAGTTTGATGAAACTATGGGAGCACTCTTGGTACTGGCATTTGTCATTGTCTTTGAAGCACCCGGTGATAAGTTATGAAGCGAAAACATACTTTTGTATCAGAAAATGTGGCTGGCAGAGCGGTCAGAAACCAAAAAAAAAAAAAACACGATCAGCTGACCTGTGTCTTCTAGGGCATGAGTTGTTATCAGAGTATCCATCTGTTTCTAACAGAAGGCCGAGGCATGACAAAAAGCCAGATATATTTATTAATGTAAAATCACACTTTCATATATATAGTAGTTTCATCATAGAAGCTCCATGCCAAGTTTCGTGAGATGTATGAATCATAATAATTGATCTGCAATATCACTGGCTCACGGAACGTGTTGTTGTATCATTACATAGTTGAACTTCACGTGTTTTTGGCAAGGTTTTCCTTTCTGCGCTGTGCATTTATTGCAGAGACAGGACGGTATAGCAAACTGGCTTCTAACAAGTGATGCGGACCGGCTCCTGTGTCGTGTGGATTGCTTGAACATCCATAACCACTCTCTTCAGCAATCAATTTTTAACCTATGATTGATGACTCTCTTTTTCCCTTCTAACCATAAAACAAGAAATTTCAAATCATATAGCGTGCCCATGTTTGTTTTTATCTCACACAATAGCTCACAAGACAAGGGACAGCCGCCACGGATTATATTAGCTTTCAGCATTGAGACTCTCAAAGAGGAGAAACGATGGCATCCGCGAAACAGATGCTGCCATTGTTAATACAACGCTGCTGATGAGAATCAACCATTTTTCCATTTCTAGCACCCCCCCGGTTTAGGATGTTGGTTTGTATGCAGATGCTTTAGTGAGTTTCTGCCACTAACTATTCTCTCGCTTTGAAAGTGATGTGCTTGATTTATCAATTTTAATTTTTGATTTCATGTTAGTTTATTTTATATTTTTCTCATTTATTTATTCATATTTGTATTTATATCTATACATAAGAAAAAGAAATTCATGGAATTTTTGGATTGAAAACTTAGCATTCAATCCTTGAATTCTAAGCCAAAATATTATCCTTAATTAAACTGGGGCTAATGGTATTAAAAAAGCCTATTAAATAAAAAAATCTATCTTCGATTTGTGTACAAGTTTTAAAAATAAAGGAAATAGAGGAAATTTCAGTAAATTTTGATAAATCGAACATAACTTTCTTTATAGAGATCTAAAATAAGTGATCTTGGTGTCAAGAGAAAGCTATGCGAGATATCTACAACTTTTATATTTATGACTTTCTTAAAATAAATCGATATGAAAGAGAAAATAGAGCTAGAAACTAGAGGTTAAAAATCTATCAATTTTAAAAAGAAAATTAGAAAACAAATAAAAGAAGATTTTGGATCAAAGAACTAGAGGAAATCAAAAAAGAGACCACGACCATTGAAAAAAGAGAGAATGAAAAAAAGATATAAAAGAGATCAAGAAGATATGAAAAAAAAAATAGAGCTAGAAACTAGATGTTTTTTTTTACCATTAAAAATAGAAGAGAGGAGACAACGAGAAGCAGCACACTGCAAACAAAAACATGTTAGTGTTTTTTCAACTAATTCCAAGCAAAAAAAAAAACAATTTCCTCGTTAATGTCATTTTATGTATTTTGATAAGAACATAGTTTATTTCAAAATCATTATGAACTAAATTTTATTTTTGATGTAATCTAATTTTAATTACACAATTTAAATTTAAATTTATTTTATTTCTATTTTTATTTCATTTTTTTCATATTTGGCATTTTTCCTTGATTTTATTACTTATAATTTTCTTACTAATTATTATTTGATCATTTGAATCATAATAAAACTATATAATCATTTATAATTTGAAGCTTTCAAGATTAAATACCAAAAAATAGACATACTTTACCATGACTAGTATAATTTTAGACTAAAAAATATCTTAACTTAATAAATCTTCAAATAACTTAATTTACATAAAGACATGTTAGAATCATTAGAAGGAGACAAACATTGAATAACAAAAAGATCTTTTCATCATATTCATGAAGATTTCAAATTTTATAATAAAAAATAATAAATTACATGAAATTAACTATGTGAAATCAAAAACTCTAGATTTATATAATTAATTTATATTTGATGTTATAGTTCAATATGCTTTTCTCTTGAAAATATATTAAAATAATTTTTTTTTTATTTTTAACATCAACATATCTAAATCATTAAAAAATACTAAAAAAATTATCAATTTAATACTTTTTTAAACTAAACACACTTTAAAAACATATCCAAACTCGGTTTCAAGACCTTCCCAAGAACTTTTTTAAAAAATATATAGCACCACGGAGCCAGCTTCTTCCGGTCTTCCCTTCTACGCCTGGTCATTTTGTCAAGACAGATGCTTCATTACATTTCTAAGAGCTCTTCTTCATATCTTCACTTTCAGGATCTGTGCTTTGTCCTCTAGAGTAGGCACTTCCAGGAACCTTGACTAAGAGGTCATCAACTAAATCCTCCTCTTGCATTTGAGGATGCCCTTGGCCCTGAAATTTATTAGTGCAGATCTGTCTGTATTAGCACATAAGTAAATATATTTTTATCAAGAGGTCTGCAAGAAATACGAGGAAAAATGAAAAAGCATCACAGCAAGTAAACCGAATAATAGAATAGGAAGCCCTGAAGAATAATGACCAGAACAAAACTACAGTATAAGGAGCATAGCACTGTGAATATTGGAAGAATTATGGTATATACCAGGGCCAAGCAGGTCTAGAGAAACGGGAAAAGAAAGCAAAGTCACAATGAGGACATTATGACTCGTAAAAGGAGGGAACACGCATTTATGATACAAATAAACTTCAGTTTATAAGTTCATGATGAGCCAGTGAAATATTCTTGATTAAAGTTCAACAATTTGACCTTCAACAGTGTTCACAAGATTACTGACAGTACAGATTAGGTAAGGTAAATGAGGAAAGACATTAAATTGTTAGAACTCTACCTTCCTCAACGTAGGTAAAAATGTCAGCCCATTTCCTAAGTCATTAGATACTTTTTCCTGCTTTCCCTTGTATACCACCCCATAATCACTAAATATATTTTCTAATTTTAAAAAAATAAAGCAGAAAAAAACCAAAATGTGAAAAGATCTTTGCAGTTTTGTAACAACGGATTATTCAACCATATTATTACCCTATCTTAAATGACGTGGAAGTGAGATTCAGTATTTAACAACCTCAGCGCTATCATGATATAAAAAAGAGTCCCAAGCACTCTAAATTTACCTTCACATAAGTCGAAGTCTCTTCTTCCATACATTTGATGTCATTCATGATGACTTCTAGTTGCTTCCTAGCCTTTTCCCTAGTTGAGCATCGTTCAGCACGTTGGGCTGCAGTAACATTGGAATGGCATGCCACACAAAGAGTCCTCATATTCTCTAGTTTGCATTCACCTATGAAAATTATACAAAGCATACTTCAAAACAAGATTAAACAGTGAAAAGATTGGGAGGAATTTCTAGTCTAGACTAAATGAAGAATCCACACGGTTAATAATGAGCTCTTTTGAGTGGATAATAATTTGATTTTCAACTCCTGACATAAATCACAGCTGGGCCAAACTAATTTTTTGCAGTAAAAAAAATAAAACCAGCTTCCTTTTTTTCCTTGTGAACAAAATGATAAAAACCCCTTTCAGGATCTCAATAGCTGACACGTTCTGCACATCCGAAACTGCAGAGTTTTTTATTCTTCGTAATTTTTCATCCTTTTAACTCCCCTAATGATTGTTATCAATTAAGCGCTATTGAATAATGACTCATGATGATAGCAGCAAGTTCTGCCAGAGTCCAATGATACCGTGACAGATTAAAATCCAGCATTGATCAGCAGCTGGCTCATCAAGGTCCTGGTTGACACACTGAGATAACCACGTGACATATGTGATGTATTATAAAAGGTCATTTGAAAAGATCTTCAACATTGGCATACCTCCACCACGGTAAACAGGAACAATATGGTCTGCATGCCATGCATTGCCCTCAGATGGATCATTGGCAAGCTTATCGAGCCTGCAGATGTGAAACATTAAAATCACTTGGTTTCAGAGCAGTGTTTACGATTTTAAAGCGCAAATACAATACAATGAAAGAAACAACAAAAAAATAAAACTACTATTTTGCAATGAAAAAATGTCATGGTCAACACTTGATCAATCTTGCATAGCACAGGTTCAGACTTCAATCTTTCAACTTAAAAGTCGAGTTTCCTTTGCACATGAGCTTATCATTTAGCAACAATGCCTACAATTTGTAAAGCATAACACAGAGTGTCCATCAACCTTTAATCAAAACAGAAACTCCCAACGAAGAAGATGCAGCAAACCACTCCCACTGTCCCTATCTGTGTATCCACCTTTACATTTTGGTATGTCCCAAAAGATCTTTCTATTTTGTACTATTAATGTAAGAATTTTTTTAATCTCCCACTTCACCCAATAAAATTTAAAGTTGAGGCTATTATTTGCACTTTAAATTTAAATGATAAAGCTAGTCAAAGGGCAATGATGAAAATTGAATGCAATCTCACTACATAAATAATATAATGCAATGCCACCTCAGAAAGTTGGAAGTTCAGAGTTAGACACTTAAATTGGGAAGGAGTGAGCAAAATAGTAAACATCAGTTGAATATCTCCAAATTCATTTAACAGAAATAAAAAACACTAGGTTCGGTTTTTTAACTTACAATTTCTTCTGACTTGCCACATTTGGCGCTACTTCCTCAATATACTCCCGTCGTCTCTCTAATGATAAAGGTTTGATGGTCCTCACAAGTTGATGACAGTCTAGCTGGCAAATTGTGCAGACACCATGTTCTATTTCAAAAAGCTCCTGGAAATCTAAATTATGTTAACTGAAAAAATTATTGTGCTAGAGTGAGTAACAAGGAACAGGATAATAGAAGGCAATCAAATCTCCATTATGAATGGTGCAATCCATATCGCGAACAATAAAACTGAGATACATGTTCTCACACCAAAATGAATAAACAAAGATAGAATAATGAGAACAGAAAAAAAAAAGCCTATCAGCTTGATTTTAATTAATTTTAATGCCAGTCCTTACCTGCCGGAGGGATCTGCTACTAGTTCTTAAGCGATATTCTTCACAGCAGATGAGATTGCAGAATAGATCCTCAAAATACACAGGTGTTTTGGCATTGCTGCCCCTGAAAGTGACAGTTAATTAATATTATTCCAATAAATACAATAAAAAGAGACAAAAGAAAGGGGTGCAAGCTGCAACCTACAAAGAATACAAAAGATGCACCAAAGGTTAAAAGAGAGGGGAAAAAAAAGAACAAGAAAAATACTCAACCCATTAAAAGAGAATATAAATAAAATCCCAACAAATAGTAACATCAAAAGATGATAAATCTGGACTTACTTGCATGGCATTTGACAGAGTTTACAGAGTGGCTCATCCATCAAGGTCCAACCCTGAGTGTATTGCTTTTCCTTTTGGCCATAGCTACTTGACAGAT
>Ga0307511_10002359_pt1 | contig 19739 bp, 4 predicted proteins | sample 13_EM_MG_FD_200266 | JGI IMG/M metagenome (GOLD analysis project Ga0307511, IMG submission 200266) | Populus trichocarpa ectomycorrhiza microbial communities from riparian zone in the Pacific Northwest, United States - 13_EM | ecosystem: Host-associated > Plants > Roots > Unclassified | place...
GCATCAGGACGAAGTCTCTCTTTTAGCGGGCCTTGAACAAACCTCTATAATATATATATACAAACTTCAAATTTTAAAAACAAACAGCGAACGTGGATAGGAGTGAGCATTGATTCAAATAATTTGGTTTCAACAATATTTTTTTTTCAAAGTATGGATTGAACCGAATCAAATTGAAATAATATTTGATTAATTAATTTGGTTTTATATTTTTTAAAATTAAATAAGTCAATAGGATTTTTTTTTTCCTTTTTCATTAAACTTTTGATTATATTTTAGATAAAAAATGAGTTGTTTGATTCAATTTGATTATAAATAGTCTCTGTTTTTTAATTTGTTTTCTCAACTTAATTTATTGGTTTTAAATACTATTTTTTAAAATATAATTGATTTTTAAAAATTCATTTTAAATCAGTTTTAACGAATATCTTAGATATTTTAGTTATTTTTCTCTCCAACCATGAAAATACTATACAATGTACTTAAATATTACTACAAAATACGGTGAGTATCCTGCTATTATCACGTGACTAACATTTCCACGTATGTTCAATCCGCTTTGGCTTGGATTTACTAGATCTTACCCTCCACATCATGTACTCGTAGTCTGTAGAAAATTTTCAGGCACGAAGATCTATCCTTTAATATTCAAGGATCCCTATCAAATTCATTTTATTTTATTTTTTTGGTTTAGGGATAAGCATGAGCCATTTTCTCCAATTTTGCAATTTACGTGACAGATTGTCAAAGATATTTTTTTAATACCAGTCTAATCTATCCACGTCATCCTAGCCTAAATCCTGACCCAGTCTGCCCGCCGACCGCACACGTGTCAAGCATAAAAGATTTAAGACAAACTCGGTGACAGGGGATGGGCTTTGACTTTTCTCCCAATGAGAGAGAGCTATGATCACATCACGCTAAGGTCTATCCTTGTCTCACACGCCGACCGTTGATTTCACTTTCACAAGATGATCATACCTTTCTCTTCTCCGAAAAGGACCTATTTTACACGTGACCGCCTTATCTGTTCGGAGAAAACTTCTATGGAGCATGCTCACTGTAAGTACCGTAGCCTTCTTCATTTAGAGTTGGTTTAATTTTTTTCAAAAATTTTTAATTTGAAAATATATTAAAATAAATTATTTTTATTTTAAAAATTTTATTTTTAATATTAATATATTAAAATAATTTAAAATCACAAAATAAAAATTTTAAAAATATTTTTTTAAAAAAAAAACAGGCTTTTAATAATCGTGTAACAATGATTGGCATGTTTTTGAAAATAGTATTAGAGGGTTCGTTATTGAAATCCAATCTTATATTTATTACTAATACATGAACTAACAACTCACAAACCATTAATTTGTTGCCATCTCACAAAATCCACAATCATTATTAGCAATGAATGACATTTAAACGAAGGTCCTTTTCCTAATAATTCAAATAAACTATTAAAAAGATTCATCATAATTACGTAGTTGTAAGGTATAACCATAAAATAAAATCAATATCCTTTTGTTCGACTCAACAATTTTATTTACCTATATATATATATGTACATTTAAAAAATATTTTTTATTTTAAAATATATTAAAATATTTTATTTATTTATAACATTGATATATCGAAACCTTCAAAAAATACTATAAAAAATATATTTTTAAAATGCACCAAGATAAAAAGCTAACGCCCTCCCAGCAAAATAATGCTATTAAAGAAATCCCTTGATGATGATTTACTCATTTATTAAGTTCTTTTGTTATCACAATATAATTGACTTTTTGAATTTATTTTGTTTTAAATTAAAATTTTAATATATTTTGATCGTTTTGATATTAAAATTAAAATTATTAAAATTAAAAAAATATTATTTTAATATATTTTTTATGCTTTTCCATACAGCCCTAAATATCAAATCCAAATGTCCATAAACATATTTGTTTTCTTAATTTTTTATCAGCACAGGTCAATAATGATTACTGATGATCCCATAGATAAAGTCAATAATGATCAAGGCGAGCAAGGAGCAAGCAATATATTTCCGTAGATGCAGTTGTACCATAACCCAGCCACTTTGTCAGATCAAAAAATGCAAGATATTTTAGCGTATCAAGGGTTGTTTACGTAATTTTCTGCCCTTACCTGTCAACAGTCAATAAAAGAAGAACCAGAGGGACACAGCTTTCACTTTCAAAAAATTTCGAACTCTCTCGAATCTCTCCTCTCTCATAACCCGAATTTCTCGCCCTATAAAAACCAGACTCCGATTCAAATCTCCCTCATATTCTCTCCCCATCGCGCACACTCTCTAAGAAATAACACGAGATTTAAGGAGATTTTTGAACGGAGCTCCGAGAACAACAATCGGATCTTACCGTTAAAACCACCGAAACTTCGGATCGGCGGTGAAAGTTCGTTTTTCTGATTAAAAATTTCACTCAATTTGATAATATTCTCTTTTAATTCTGTTTGTTTATATCGTAGCTTAATTTTTGTGAGGTACGTGCTAAAATAATCATATAGACGTACTTTAAGTTTTGTCTGGTTTCTAAGAAAATTGAGTGCAAGAAACGGAAAATGTGATTACGTTTAATGTTTGAGGTTACCGGGAAACGTGAGGTTTTAATGTTAGAATTTGTTTTTCATTTTTTTTTGTCTGTGTATTGTGACGTGTCCTTATGTGATGTTAATCGCGTAATAACGTAGAAAATTTTTGTGATTTTATTTCTTGTCTATTATTTTGCTTAATTGATGCATAGTGATGTTTGTTGTTTGTCTTTTTTATGTGAAATGTATTTTTGGCTTGAGGATGTTGGTGGTTGGCTAGGTGTAGTTGTCTATTGAATTTTGAGAAAGGAAGTGCTTGTGGAATTTTATGTTTTTTTCGTTAGGGAGACCTTGAATCCACAGAAGTGGATGTTAAAAATCGGCGGAAATTTATTGTTTTTCCGTGGATTATTCGTCAACTGTTCTGCGGATTTCAGAGCTCCCTTTGAATTAACGTGAAATGAACTTTCCGATGAGCTGTTTGTGATTACTAATGTTACACGTACAAAACTAAAGATTCTCAAGGTGGAAGTCCCGGGGAGAGTTTCTAACTTAGAGAGGTTCTGTATGGGGTATGTGGCACTCTTATTTAACTGTTTTCAAGGTAGTTTAGGTCTATAGTTTGGTGGTAGATTGAGGTTGCCGTGAACTGATTCAAATTTTGATGGAAAAGAAAAGAAATGGATTTTTCATATCATGTTCTCCCTTTTTTGGAAGATATCTAACTAAACATAGGACTAACTTTCCAAGATTTTGTTGGAGGAATGTAGCTTAGAACAGTGCTGGCTCTTTTGTAATTTCTGCTATTTTTTAGCATTTTGTTACTCGGGAGTTTTACAGGAATGATGTGAGTGGAGTTCAGAAATCTTGTGGGTGGAGAAGTCGGTGTAGTTAGGGTCCTTTCTGTAATCCTGAAGTTGTGCAGTGAAGGGTTGGGGTAAGCATTATATTTAGGGATTTTCTGCAGGATATGCCCTAAATTGCAGGTGTTCATGTGCTCAAGTTTGGTAGGTGCCTGCATAAAGTTAGGTTTCTCGTGTTCTTCGTGGACAATGCCATCTTGACCAGCGTTGGGGGTGTAAGCTAAGCACAAAGAGCTACTTGTTTGTTTCTCGTGTTTCTAAACATAAACATACAATGAAGCAGGGGGTTGAAACACCTAATAACTGAAATAATGATTATGGCTTCACCAGTGAATCTTCCTTCCACAGTTAGAGCTAGGTCTGTTATATCATCCTTTCACCAGCCACCATGCTCAGAACTTCCACATCTACTCTCTTTTCATCCAACAGAATTCGAGATTGTTTACAGAAGAAGTTAGTGATTGTTTCCCTGTGTCATTTATTATCGATGGAAACATGGGCAATAGGAATTGATAGTTTGTTTCTCCTTTTTTTCAACCTTGTTTGTACCTTGAACCTGGGAGTGTCAGTGTCCTTAGTCTGGAGAAAGGTGTGCTATTTTGTCTGGGGAAATTGGTAATTAGAGGAGCAAGTTTCCTTCATGGTTTGTCCCATAAAGTTATAATTCTCCTGGTCATGATTTAGATAGAGAGGGAGCGGCTGAGATTCAAATGGGCTGTCTTTGACAAGAGGGAAACCTCTGATGTGCTGATGATAGAATTTCTTTTTAAGTTTTGGTAAGTTCAATTCTCAGAGGAGACTGGGTTTCAGAGTTGCTATTTGAGGTAGGCCTGTCCTTGATGGACAATCAAAATAACCCATTTCTTCACTCTCTCACTGTTTCCCCGTCTTTTTTTTCCTTTTCAGAACACGTTTGATTGTGTGATGTATTGCTTTTACCATAGGTTGCCATGTCCAGAGTAACTGGACTTTGGTTCTGGGACTTCTTCAAGGAATCGAGTGATCATGCAATGCTATTCTTACTAATGGCTGAAGGCTCTGGAGTTCCTGAATGCTGCATTGTAGTTGTACTTATATATCTTCTTGTTTTGATGATTCTTCTCTTGGAGTATTGGTGATTGGACTTTGGAGCTGTTCAGCGTTAGTTGGATTATGTTGTTGCTGATTTCAATTGATCTGCAGACGTGTACAAGAAAGCTCATGGGGTGTTTGGTGGCTTGATCGGGTGCTAAATATGCCTTCTGAAGTTTTAGAATCTTTTCTAAATTTGTTTCAATGCGCAGGTGTTCCAGGTTTATTTGTCAACTTCTCAATAGTTATTATTGCCTGAAGATATTGCCATGGCAGAAGTAGATATTAAGAGTTTTGATCCTCAAGAATTCAGACTATTTCAACAAATGGGCTCATGCTCACAGCATTTTAATGAAGATTTCATCTTCTCAGAAGAATCAATGAATGTGGAAACTCCTCAAATACTAGATAAAGGATTAATGGAATATGGGTATGGGTCTGTTCCTGTTTGCCTAGCAAAGTTCAATAGTTTTTTGCCATTATACTTGCTTAATATGACGTGCTCTGTCATCAGATGCCTGCACTATCGGAGAAGGTGCCGCATCAGAGCACCTTGCTGTAATGAAGTATTTGATTGCCGTCATTGTCATAACGAGGCGAAGGTGAGTTTTTTTATTTAAAATTGCTTTATGTATTTGATCATGTTGCTCGAGCTGATAATTTGCTCAATATGTTTTGGTGATTTTGAATACGTGCTGATCTGTTATATTTGGTGGGCAGAACAATATCAATGTTGATCAGAAGCATAGACATGACATGCCACGCCATGAAGTCAAACAGGTAGCCATGTTCCTTTCTCTTTGATCATGCCTTTGTGACTTCTTGCAGTAAATCTTCATTGTTATATTACCATTTAATCTGCTAAAGCGCTCCTTTTGTGTTTGTTCAGGTGATATGCTCGCTTTGTGGCACTGAACAAGAGGTGAGTTAAGTTCTTATATTATTGGTGTTGCATCAAGTTTTTCTCATTAGCAGACCAATTCTGACCTCTGATCCCAAGCTTACAACTTGTAAATGTCACTGTTAAATTGAGAACATCTAGGAAGAGGAACAAAGGCTGATGATAGGAAACCTTAGAAGTCAAAATTGGATAGTCATGCTTTATGTTATTGCTATAGTAGTTAATAGATAAAAAATTTCCCTAAACCTGAAGTTAAGGCAGTTCTTTTTATTCTATGTTTTCATCCTGTGCTATTAATTAGCATTTGGCTACTCAACTCATGTTTCACTTGTTATCTGTGATGGCTAGGTTCAACAAGTTTGTATCAACTGTGGTGTGTGCATGGGAAAGTACTTCTGTGAGACTTGCAAGCTGTTTGATGATGATGTAAGTGGTTAACGTCACATCCTTAGTAGCTTGGTTAACCATGAAATGAAGGGATTAATTTGGCAGCATCCAGCTTTCAGTATAGTGTGCTATAATGAGATTGTGCTTGTTATAGGATTCTGCATATCTTTTCTGTCTCGTAAGTTGTTGAGATGAACTTGCTAACTCAAATCAAATTTTTTTGCTTCTGTTGCAGACATCTAAGAAACAGTATCATTGTGATGGCTGTGGGATTTGCAGGTATCCTTGTTTATGCTGTTTGGTTTTCCTTTTGAACATATTGATGAGATAATAATGCTGGGAGCTTCTGACCAAGTTTATTTCACTAAACTATTGATTAACTTATCGAACTTCATTGAGGACTTTCCTTGATAATAAAAGGAAAAGGTCCATGTCACCTGAAAGCTCAGTAATTTTCAGATAGTCATATCCTTCACACATCTTTTCATTCTTTCACTAACCTCACTTATGTAACTATGCTTCTCTGCTTGTACATTTTTGCCTCTCTCTCTAGCTCGATGTAATTATGTTTATCTGACTGGCATGTACTGTGTGCTTTGGCAGAATTGGAGGACCTGAGAATTTCTTCCATTGTTACAAATGTGGTAAAGCTACAATTCTCCTGTCATTACTAGTTCTAGTTTTAGTTTGGAATTGTATGGGTGCTTACAACATAACTAACTTGATGACGTTTTCCTGTATTCCTGGTGTACTATCAACCATGAAGGCTGCTGCTACTCGAATCTTCTGAAGAATAGCCACCCCTGTGTAGAGGGCGCGATGCATCATGACTGCCCTGTCTGCTTTGAGGTTTGGATATAGATTATAACTTTTATTCTGTGTTATGGTTTGTTCCTTATGATTGAGAATAATTGTTTTTGGTCTATAGTGACGGGCCTAACTGATGTTGTATTTCAAATGGTTTGCAGTTTTTATTTGAGTCGAGATATGATGTGACTGTCTTGCCATGTGGACACACCATTCACGAGAGCTGCTTGAAGGAAATGAGGGATCATTATCAGTGAGTTTCCTTCCAGCAGCCTTTTCCAGTGGTATCTATTGTGTTTCTTTAACCGTTTGGAAATTCACACAATATTTTTACTTGTTACTGTTACAGATATGCTTGCCCTCTTTGCTCGAAGTCAGTTTGTGATATGTCTAAGGTATGGGAGAAATTTGACATGGAAATTGCAGCCACACCAATGCCAGAACCTTACCTGAATAAAATGGTTAGTAGAACCCATTAAAATCATGTGCTGAGATCTGAGGCTTTGATTGTCAGATTTTCCTAAGGTGACTCCCCGGCTTACTGTTTGCTGGTGATGTTACTGTTCTGCAGGTTTGGATCCTTTGCAATGATTGTGGAAAGTCCTCAGAAGTGCAATTCCATGTAGTAGCTCAGAAATGCATGAACTGCAAGTCCTATAATACTCGTCAAACAAGAAGCTGAGAAGTGGCTGCAAGGACAACGCAGCTAGAAAAACAAACAACGGTGATGATGAAGACTTCTATGCTGAAAGCAATAAAATTGCATCTCGATCCATGTATATGTATATATATCCATGGATGTGGAAGGATCTGAGATCCTGTGGAGGGCTTGTGTTTTCGCTTTTCTTTCCCCGTTCGCTTTCCTGATCATTTTGTCTTCCTTTTATCCTCCCCCAATTGAATGACGTACTCAAGAAACCTCCAGTCAAAGTGGTGGTCATGCGAATAAAGTGTCCTCTTCCTTGTATTTTGTTAGCAGATGTTTATAGGGAAAATGAAAGTGTCGTAGTTATGTCCGTGTCGGAAGGTGGTGTAGATCATCATGGTTCGGTGCAGCAAGCAGATAGTAGATAGGTGTGCATCAAAGTTCCAGCTATCTTGTGTGGATTGTTGTGATGGTGTGTGAGTGTTGCGCCTGAAAGTATCGTGTGCACAGCTGAAATAGGCTCCGGTGATCATCTTCTGCTTCCAACTTGCATGAAAATGGAAAGCGGTTTGCCTGTGATTTTCATTGCCATTTTCACTGAGAGGTTTCATCTATTTATCAGAGATATTTTATGTGGTATCCTGCAAATTACTGTTTTGTTTCATTAACTAGCATGCCACGTCATCGCGCTATATCATCGCCTCATAGCTCATGTTCGGATATGTTTTTTTTTTTTTTTTTTGAAAAATTGAGAGATTCCAAGAAGAGAAGAGAGACAAAATAAAATTAGTGATTTCTTATAGTTGTTTAAGTGAAGGGTAGAATGATGATATAATTGGGCGTGATGTATTAATTAATAAAATCTAGTTATAATTTATAGGATGTCACGGGTTATGTCTTCAATATAATAAGATTTTTCCATTTATTTATTCATCTAGTCTTGGAAATTAAAAATAATAGATCCTGTCTGAAACTCACATAATGCTAAAGATACCATTTTATAAAATAATAATAACAACAAATTAAACGTTATAGCCCAGCGTAATTATGAGAGCCCAGACCTATTATTATGGGCTTGGTGCTCTTTGCTTCACACTTAAATGGGCCATAACTGTAAATTCAATAGCACAATCCAATGTCAGCAATATCGTTAAAAAAAAGGAGGGAAGCAACGTCTACCATCAAACCATGGCCACGCTAACTCTTCCTAATATCTTCTTCTCATCTCTCTTTCCCTCTATACACAAGCCACCAACGCTAAATCCCAAAACATCCCACTCAGTTTTAAGACCACATTGGATCATAGACTTGTTAAAATCTTGTTCAAATATTAGAGAATTTTCACCAATTCATGCCCATTTGATCACCGCAAATCTCATCCATGACCCTGAAATAACGAGTCAAGTTCTTGCCTTTTTACTCTCTGTCAATAATCTTGATTGTGCGCATCAGATTTTAAGCTATTCCCATGAACCAGAATCCATAATTTGGAATACCCTTTTGGAAAGCAAGCTTAAAGAAGGTTGTCCACAAGAAGTTTTGGAGTGTTATTATCACATGGTAACTCAAGGTGTGTTGTTAGATATTTCCACTTTTCACTTCTTGATTCATGCATGTTGTAAGAATTTCGATGTTAAATTGGGAAGTGAAGTTCATGGGAGAATTTTGAAATGTGGGTTTGGAAGAAATAAGTCTTTGAACAACAATTTGATGGGTTTGTACTCAAAGTGTGGGAAATTGAAGGAAGTATGCCAGCTGTTTGAGAAAATGACCCACAGAGATGTTATTAGTTGGAATACCATGATTTCTTGTTATGTTTTGAAGGGAATGTATAGGGAAGCGTTGGATTTATTTGATGAAATGTTGGTTAGTGGGGTTTTACCAGATGAGATAACAATGGTTAGCTTGGTTTCAACATGTGCTAAATTGAAGGATTTGGAAATGGGAAAAAGATTGCATCTTTACATTGTTGATAATAAGTTATGGATTAGAGGGAGTTTGCTGAATTGTTTAGTAGACATGTATTCTAAGTGTGGGAAAATGGACGAAGCGCATGGTCTTTTGAGTAGATGTGATGAATCCGAGGTTGATGTTGTTCTGTGGACTACTTTGGTTAGTGGGTATGTGAAGTCTAATAAGATAGATAAGGCTAGGCAACTGTTTGACAAGATGAATGAGAGAAGCTTGGTATCGTGGACCACGATGATGTCTGGTTATGTTCAAGGTGGGTATTATTGTGAAAGTTTAGAGTTGTTTCAACAAATGAGGTTTGAAAATGTGATCCCGGATGAGGTTGCTCTTGTGACAGTACTTTCAGCCTGTGTTCATTTAGAAGACTTTGATTTAGGAAGATCTGTCCATGCCTTTATCGTGACATATGGAATGATTGTGGATGGGTTTCTTGGGAATGCCCTGTTGGACTTGTATGCAAAATGTGGGAAACTTGATGAAGCTCTCAGAACATTTGAGCAGTTGCCTTGTAAAAGTGCAGCATCATGGAATTCAATGTTGGATGGCTTTTGCCGAAGTGGAGGTGTTGACAAGGCAAGAGACTTCTTCAATAAGATTCCAGAGAAGGATATAGTTTCTTGGAACACTATGGTCAATTCTTATGTAAAACATGATCTGGTTAATGAATCATTTGAGATTTTCTGCAAGATGCAGAGTTCAAATGTAAAACCTGACAAGACAACTTTGATCAGTTTGCTTTCATCTTGTGCTAAAGTTGGAGCCCTGAATCATGGCATCTGGGTTAATGTGTACATAGAGAAGAATGAAATTGGTATAGATGCTATGTTGGGAACTGCCTTGATTGACATGTATGGGAAATGTGGGTGTGTTGAAATGGCCTATGAGATCTTTACTCAAATAATTGAGAAGAACGTATTTGTTTGGACTGCAATGATGGCAGCATATGCCATGGAGGGGCAAGCCCTGGAAGCAATAGATCTATACTTGGAAATGGAGGAAAGAGGAGTAAAACCAGATCATGTCACTTTCATAGCTCTTCTAGCTGCTTGTAGCCATGGAGGTTTAGTTGATGAAGGCTACAAATATTTCAACAAATTGAGAAGGTTCTATAATATCACTCCAACGATTCATCATTATGGCTGTATGGTTGATCTCCTGGGTCGAGTTGGACACTTGGAAGAAACAGTCAAGTTCATTGAAAGAATGCCAATAGAACAAGATGTCTCTATATGGAGTTCCTTAATGAGAGCATGCAGAAGTCACCACAATGTGGAATTAGCAGAGCAGGCATTTAAACAGCTCATAGAGATAGACCCTACAAATAATGGTGCTCATGTACTTCTTTCGAATATATATGCAGATGCGGGCAGATGGGATGATGCGAGCAAGGTGAGAACAAAGCTACATGAGACGGGAGTACCGAAGCAACCAGGTTTCACTATGATAGAACAAAATGGAGTTGTTCATGAATTTGTCGCCTCAAACCTTGTATCTGCAGACATTCTCTGCATGTTACAAGACATAGAGAGAAGATTACTCGTGAAACAGGAACTATCAGATACCACATCTCAACATAGCGAAAGATTGGCCGTCGCATTTGGTCTTATAAACAACCAAGAAAACTCTCCAATCCGGGTTGTGAATAGTGTTCGAATGTGTAGAGATTGTCACTCAGTTATGAAACTCATATCCCAGGCCTATGATAGAGAAATAGTTATTAGGGATAATTATAGATTTCATAGATTCACGGATGGACATTGCTCCTGTAAAGATTACTGGTGACAGGAAGTCTGTGATCTATTGTAAATTATAAACACAAATTGCACACTCGTAATTTCAGAAAGATCTAGAATTGAATTATACTTTGTTACAAAAAAAAAAAGAGGATTGAAGCATGCTCGGTAGTTAAAAATGACAGGTTTGAGGTAGAGAGAGAGTCTGCTTGCTCGCCATTCAACTGAATCAAAATTGACTAGAGACGGGGGAATTTAAGAGAAGTTGCTTTTCTAAAGCTCAAAAAAGTAGAGATCGCCTGGGTAGGAGCCGTCCCATTATCGAGTTAAGACGCTTTCTTGTACTTTCTGATACCATAATACATCGGAGGCAGTAGAGAAAAGACATGTCTTTTTATCTCTGATAAGGTGGTAAAGTTCATGCAAAATAATTCTAACTCTACTAAATTTCTACATCATGGAGTTCATGAGTTTGCCAAAGAATTCCTAAAACCTTGAACTCGGAGAAGACAAGGCATTGCCTGATGAAGCAGAGGACTTGATTATAAAGATTACTTATCGTTTGTGGGGAATTTGCTAGTTTCAGTGATTGTGCAGCATTTGCAGAAAGCTCTAAATCAGAATGTAGCTCCCTTCTTCCCCAAGTATTACAAGACCCGTAGCCATGTGACTGAGGTCAAAGTTACATAGAAGTAGGAAAAAATAATAAATGAAGCGTTGGGAGCTGCCCGACTCGACATTGTATGGAAAGTGAGGAATCGCCGAAAGGAAATCCTGTAGATTGTCTTCTGTAGTTGTCTTGGTGGACCACAGTAATAGCAGCACATGGAAGTAAGGGCTTCCTCATAGAACATTTAATCTTTTACTATGTCACTGTCAGCTCTATTCTCCCTTCTTTTGCAGCAATGAAGGGTTAGGTGATGGAGCTTACACTGTCCACAATTCCAGCACCATTGCATTTGGATGCCTGGAATTGCTTGTTTGTTTGTTAGTTTCCTGGTTTTTTCCTGTTTGGTGCCTATACCGTTGAAAATTTGTCCGGGAGATTCACTTTCTAGTAAAAAAAAAACATAAGCTTTAAATAAAGACAAATGTTTTCGGTTTAAGAAATTAAAAAACACTTTCCATGAAAAAACAAAAAATTAAAATGATACAATACTTCATTATTCTTGTATATATATAAACAATAATATTAATAAAATACTTTAAAATATAATATTATTAAAAAAATAATAAATTACTAATATATTTATATGGGAAATAATATATCAGGATATGTTAATATATATGTAAAAGTATATTAATATTAATATTTTTAATTTAAATAATATTAATAAAAAAATTCATTCGAATATAAAATAATTTTTATAAATAAAAATATCATTTTAATACATAGGATGTTTAATTAAATTTTAATTTTTTAATTTTAAAATTAAATTTTTTATTTTATATATATTAATTTAAAAATATTTTCTTCAAAAAACAAACACTACAACCCATAAGGGCCATAACCCACTCAAACCTCTCGATCGTAGTCCACGTCTCCAACCTTCAATTTCAAGATAAAATTCCATGCTAAATAAAACCATGGGAGCCCCACAGGAATCACGAGAAACATCTCGTAACAGTGAGAGGTCCCCCCCATTGCTTTTGGACATAACTAGTAGCCAAGCAAGAACTATTCAAAATGAACTTCATATTTGTGGAGAACGTCAAATCACATAGCCATGAGAGCTTACATCAGAAGCCTGGGGAAACTTTTGTAATATGGGATCACAACAGATGTAGTACCCCATCTGTTCCAAGGTGGGCACTCCTCTTGTGAAGAGTACTGGCGAATCTTGATGCGCACTTCCACGGTGCAATTGGCATTAGTGTCCTCCCATCAAAAGATCTGAGATGGAGCCTCTCCTTCATAACCAAACAGCAGTAATGCTAAATAGTGTCTGCAATCGACTATGGAAATAACATGCAGTATATAATACGTAGAATCTTATATATTCAGTCAAAAACTTGTTGAGCTTGCAGGCTTAGGACGATAACTTGTGCTGCAATGGAGGTTAAAGAAGGAAGAATCAAATCGAGCAGGCTATAAAAATCAGCTGCAACAGTTTTACATGAATTGTAAGGCAATACAAGCCTGGATTATGGAAAGCAACAACTAGCCAAATGAGAGCCCATTGGTTATGGCCATGAATGGTGAAACACAAACATCGAAGGGAACAATGTACAAAACGATCATCCATGGCTGCTAAGAGATGCACATAAACAGCTCTTTGAAAACAGATGATCAGGGGCGTCTACCTCCGCATTAGTTTCACTGATCATGGGCATTATGGAGCATCAATGATGCCAGTTTCGAAAAGCCCCTCCCCTTCGCCTGACATGGGAACACACTCGGAAGATTTATGGGTGGTATTCTCCAACTCTTCATCAATCATGATCTCCTCTGAACGGCAACTCAAACTGCAGAATGCTTTCTCGCCTCTGCATGAAATTAATTCGACCCAATCAACATCCTTCAGTGATTAGAAATGGCAGAATAAAAAAGGCTTACAGATAACTGGCACAAACCTGTATATGTAAATATCTTTTCCCTCATCCAATTTCTTGTTGCAATAGTAACAGAAGCTCAAGAAAACTTTAGAGGGAAATGAACCTGGGATTTTTGAGCAAGTAACAGCCTGGGGCAATCCAATCTCCTTTGCTTCGTTCTTGCCAAAATTACTCAAGTCATTAGATTGACATTCCAAAATGCAGTCACCGTAAATATGAGTTGTTTTGGGGTTGGGACCATGTGAAATCACACATGTATAATCCTCAGAAAGCTCAATCTCACTTGCAGAGAGAGAACCGATGAATCCGTTGCCAGAGCTAACCGACATTGGGGTAAAAGTCAAATTTGTGTTTGAAAAGTTGTTTGAATTTGGGCTTCCTCCAAATAATTGAGGACATTCGCCTCGGGTAGTTACGTTATCCAAGCAAAAATTCCCAGAACTTGCTTTCGAGTTCTGGCCAGCCAACCGAGACAGGGATGAAAATGACCTGCAAGAGTCCAATGAACATGACCGGATCTTTCCAAAGGGCTCTGAATCTGATGGATCTTCTCCTATTTCAAAAAGAACATCAGAGCTGCCCTTTAGAAGGGGAGATTTGGTAAGGGTACGAGGGAAAATTGCAAAATTTCTTGGCAAAGACTTCGGTGCTTGAAAAGAATCAGTACGGGATTGAAAGTTAGGGGTTTTACTTCGTACTCGGGGTCCAAAAAGAATGTTCTTACTCTCCGATGATCGGAGGACCTTGCCGGATCCTTTCCCATCATCATCAAGTGAATCTACAATGCTTAAACCTACTTTATTACAATCCCAGCTCTTCCGTTGCCCGCCATGAGATGACCTGGGGGACTTACTGGGATTTCCTATATTCGAAAACATCCTAAAATCTAGAGGAGATGTTGGACTCCTAACAGAATCACAATCTGATAAACCCTTAAGACTTGACCCAACAAACAGGCCAGGGACAGTGAAAAAGGAGTTAGCTTTGTGATTGTGCCCCATGTTATCAGACTGGAAATGTGACTCGGAACCAGAATCAGACATTGTCAACTGACCCATTTGTTGATCTTTCTGGAGCGACCTGGTTCTCTTCCTCAACATCACCACAAAACCCTTCTTGGAAACACCGAAATCCCCACTTTATCTGCACCAAGAAAAACAGATTTCTAGCAATTACGACTATATTCACAACCAAATTACAATCAACATGAAATTTATTATGCAATTGAATCAACAAGAATAAGCTGCATTGAGGGTGGAAAGGGAAAAAAAAAAAAACTTTCTTGGACATCAAAGGAAAGATCTTTCTAGTAAATGAAACCTCAAAAATCCCAAAATAACCACATCAACAATTGCCAAAACAGAAGACTAAGAATAACAAAATCCCACATTGAAGATTATACAGCATATTCTAAGCAAAACTCTGCTCCCACGATCAGAATCACTCAAAAAACGGGAACCCAGATGGAAAAAACCTCATTAACGCGTTAAAAACCTCCCAGCAGTGCATAAGGACATGATCAAGAAATCAACTTTGTCCAAATGAACATTAAAACTTAAACAAGAAAAGGAAAACACAACGCATCAGCATCATGTTCAAAGCCCTGAAGAGAAAGCACACCTGAGCTCTCCTTTTCTTCCTCTATAAACCAGAGACAGGTGATGTTTTAAAGAAAAGACACAGAGCGGTGAACAGAAAAATATGGGTTTTTGTCAATTTCTAGGGGTGTTCATTTGTATACTATTGAAACTTGCACAACACTCCTTTATCTCTCTCTCTCTCTCTCTCTCTCTCTCTCTCTCTCTCAGGCCTCAAAATCAGCAAAGCTGAGTGAGCTTCTAAAATACTCCATTCCACTTATTTATGCAGTGTTTTTTCCGTTACAACCGTGTTTTTTTAGAAAAAAATATTTTAAATTAATTTTTCATATTTTAATACATTAATATTAAAAAAATAAAAAATATTAGTTTAAAATAAAAAATATTTTAAAAAAACAATCTCCATACTCCAATCAAATACTTTCGTACACGATTACATTCTCTCTAAAAAAATATATATATATATTATTTTCTCTCTCTTCCATATGTATGCAAATACTGTATTAGCCCCCAGATTTCTTTCTCTCTGCCTTCCTCTGGCTCTCCTACCCTACCAACTGCTTTTGCAGTTCGTAGTTATACACTTTTTTCTTTTTTCTTTTTTTTTACCTGTCATATTTTGCCACTTCTAGACCATTTTTACCCCATTTTGTTTCCTTTTTTCGTGTCACTATGAATGCCTCGTTGAATAAATTAATACCTTTTTCTCACTGTAATGATGCCATGAATTGATTTGTGATTAAGCTTTTGACAGTCTTTGACTTTAAAAAAGTAGGAGTAATTAGTGTAGTGAACGGGCATTCGTATTCGTTTTGGTTAATGATTCAAAAACTTTTAAGTATAGTTATAAAACCCAGATTGATACGATAATCTCTGGTTCAGAATCTAATTATACAAGATTTTAATAAGTTTAAGAGTGTGTTTGGTATTGCAGTAACTGTTATGGTTGTGTTTTGAAAAAAGTTATTTTATAAAAAGTATTTTTAATTGAGGTTGGTTTGAAAAAATAGGTGTTTGGTTAAAACTGTGGTTGAAATTGAGGTTGAAAAAAAAGTAGTTTAATGTGTTTGGTTAATAATGCTTTTAAAATTAAAGTTATAAAATAATTTTAAAATATACATATTAAAATTGATGATTTTTAATTTAAATGTTGTAGATTTAACTATTGTTATTACTTCATGAAATAAATAATACTTTGTATAAAATATTTTTTATTATGCCATTAAACCATCTACAATTCCATTACGTACAAAATTCATTCGACAAAAATTAAAGTTTCTATTATTTTTTGAGCGTGTAATAAAATTATATAAAATATTATCAGGAATAAAATTGATTTGATATTACAGTACGAGTGAATTTAATTCACTCTACACTAATTTTTCGGGGAAAAAAATATTATTTACATGACAATGCGAGTAAATTTAATTCATTCTAAACTAATTTTTTTATAAAAAAAATACAAAAAATGTAAATTTAATTCATTATAAACTAATTTTTTTAAAAAAAATACAAAAACTAAACACACTGGAGAGGAAAAAAAAAAGTTCACTCGAACAGTGCAAGTGAATTGCACTGTGCACGTAAACACAGAATTTTACAAAGCAGCTATGAGCTGCTTTGCAAAATTCACGTCCGAAACGTGAAATTGTATGGGACCCACTAGAATTAAATTGCGTTTTTAGTGGAACCAAACATTATGTTTGCTGTGGTTGCTTCAAACGCAGAAGCAACCACGCAAACAAACGGCCTCTAAATCGAAAAAAAAACAGGTTTATTGAGTTAAAAATAAATTTGAGTGGATGTATTAGCTTATCATTTAAAAATATATTAAAGTTATTTTTTAAAGTATTTTTTACTTAGAAGTATATTAAAATAATTTTTTTTAAAAGAAAAACCAGTTTTGATATTAGAGCATCAAAATAATTTAAAAATACTAAAAATATATTAATTTGAAATAAATAAATAAATAAATAAAATTTAAATTTTTTTAAAAATATTTTTAAAACACAAAAACAAATACAACTTAATTCGGAGCAGACTCGTGTAACTCTCAATCCATTGTTTTTATTATTATTAAAATAACAATGTTTTAATATTTTTTATAAAAAAAAATAAATTAAGTGCACGATAGAGTCATGTTTTACAACCATTAACTATTCTTGACTTTATGAAAAGATGGATCACACACTTCTAGTTCCTTGATATAAATTTGGGATTGAATCTAATACGTATATATATATTCCTTTTCTTTTCAAGGAAAGAAAGAAAGCAAGCATATGACAACGTGAAAAATAATTCTATGAAATATAGTTTAGATAATTATATTTTTTATAAATATAATATATTCATGTTTGATTAACTTATTTATAAAAAGTATTTTAAATTTTGTTGTCACTGATTCTATAGATATATACAGGATAAAATATATAATATTTTATATTAAGTATATATAATTCTATTATATATTAAAAAAAAACACATGTAAGCTTCTAGGAGAAGAAATTGATTGAAGTGAGGCAGGAAATATAAACAAGGAAAGGTGATGGTTAAATGTTTTTTTTACTGTGGTGATCAGGCGTGGGTAGATCATGAGGGTGCCCTGAGTATCGTTGGAAGGAAGCTATTGGAGGGAATATATGCTGAAGTAAGCACAAGAAGGAGACATTGCAAAGGAAAATAGTTCGGTTACATGTTTACCCTTCTTGGGCAACTCGTCACTAGACGACAAGGCTGACTTGTTATCTTTATGAAAACTGACAGACGGTCACGGCAATTAACTGCGGTTAGTTGGGCTGAGTTAACTAGGCAGTATAGGTGTGGAAATGGTACAATAGTTGAAATCTCGTGACTGATCTACCCTCCGAATCTTGTTGTTGATAGAAGAATAACACTTGTCTTCGACGAGCGGACAAGACTTGTTTTTCACTATGCATATTTTGAATAATAGAATGATAATAATTAAGTTTTGGTCAACTCAACTCAATATTGACACCTTTGTCACTTAATTTAAATTGTTTTTTTCTCTTCCAGGGATTTTTATCCAAATTATTGTATTTATTTTGTTAAGATAAATTTTTTGGTAAGATTTATGACCTGTGAAATTATATTGTTTTTTTAATATAAAGTGTGATTTTATATTGAAAAAATATGTTTTAAAATGTGTTTTTCCTTGTGCAATAATATAACCTTTCGAGACCAGTCAAATTTATTTATTTCTCTATTTATATATAGTTTCGAGTAAATTATATCATATTAATTCATGTTGTTATAAAATTTTAGACTAATTTGACATAATTTATTATCATGTCCTGTCAAGTATGATACATGTTTTAAAACTCATATCATAGCTTGTCTAATTTAAACCTTTGTTATGTATTGTTTTCATATATTAAAAGGAAAAGGCAAAACATGTGGAAAAAAAAAACATTGAATATATGCTTTGATTTACCATGGGTTATAATAATGAATTGATGATTTTGCTCTAAAAAATCATAATAAATTGTTTTTTAAAGGGTAAAATGATATTTTCACTTGCTCTATTTGTTAATCTATAATTGTTTATGATCATATCAATCTTTTTATTATTATTTTTATACAGTAAAATCACTTCATTGCCCTTGAAAACAAAATAAAAAACAATTATGGTCTAAGGTTTTTTTAATATTTGATGTTTTTTATTGCACTATAATGACTCTCTTACCAGTATAATCAATTTTTCAAAAGCTTAACCAAAGAGGCTCATTCGTCATTCTACAATGGTTTTTTATCATAATCTTTTGATTCTTGAGGCAATGTGGTATTTTCATAAAAAAAAAAATAAGCTTTCAGACGATAAATGTGACTAACTTCAATGGTCAAAACTATCACTCCACTATGTCATTTAATTTGTTTTGGCCTCCTTTTCCTCCCTGTGTGGCGCATGCGACTAACAGACCTCCGGTGCGGTGTTGGTGGTCTTTTATTTCTCCCTTTTTTCTCTCTCTTTACTCCTGAAAATTCGCGCCTAACCCTCCAAATTTAAAGATCATTTATTTAAGTTATTTTTCTTTTGATTTCATCCCTCTTTTTTAACATGTTTGTTTTTGTTTTAGTCAACTTCTCATGTTTGATTTTGTTTTCAATTATATCCTCATTTAATTTTTCAATATGTTGGATTTAATCTCTGTTATTTTAATTTTAATTTTTTATTTAAGATAGTTTTTAAATTTGTTTTATTTTTCTATTTCAACCCCTTCATTTTTTTTATTCTTTCATGTTTTACGCTAGTTTTTTTATTGCTATTTTTTGTTTTGGTAAGTTTTTTTAACTTGAGATTTTTTTATTTTAATTTTATCACTTGACATTAAATTAGTTGAGAATTGAACTTCTTAATTCAACCAGGGCCTGTAATTTTATAAATTGCAAATTTAAAATTTTAACTCAAGTTCAAAAAATTCACTCATATCAATTACTATGAATTGAAATAGTAAATTTATTGTTTTTCCTACGGAAACTTTTATACATGCCATCATTTGATTGTTGTGGATTAGCCATTTTTTAATTGATAAAGGTCATTGCTATCTTTTTATATATTTTTGAAAATTTAATTACTATAATGCCCTTGAAAGTAAAACAACACTTTAATTTGGATCTGAGGTTTTTTTTTATTTAACT
>Ga0307511_10002360_pt1 | contig 19734 bp, 11 predicted proteins | sample 13_EM_MG_FD_200266 | JGI IMG/M metagenome (GOLD analysis project Ga0307511, IMG submission 200266) | Populus trichocarpa ectomycorrhiza microbial communities from riparian zone in the Pacific Northwest, United States - 13_EM | ecosystem: Host-associated > Plants > Roots > Unclassified | place...
CGATGTTTTTTTTTATAAAAGAAAGAAGAGAATTCACTCTACAACTTTATTTTCATGAAATTGAATGTTTACATTTTAATTCTTTCATATAAGTTTCCAACATCTTGTCCCTGATCAACCATCACCGTATTTTTAGATTCTGGGTTGATCGAGTTGACACCATCAAACAAATAAATGTAGAGCTACAGACCTCAAAATGGAGTAAGGATGGATCCAAATGGAAAGTGTGCATCTTCTCTACCAAGTTTAGGTGGTTTCTAATAACATAAACATCGAAGTTTCTCTAGCGAAGCCTATAAAATGGCCAACTCAGTTAGCCTTGGTTGAGATACCTATTTGTGCAAAACCATCTAACCTTTTCATGTGTTCACACTTAAAATCCTAGAGGGTTCTTATCGAGGCCATAAATATTTCATCCGAGATCAGAAGGTGAGGAATGCATGTCTTTGTCTCCAAAAAAGAGAAAACCATCTGGGAAAAAATCACCATCCCCAAAAACCATTGAAGGGCAAAGATTCTAGCTATTAACATTTATCTAGAGCTCTTTCATTTTGATCAAAGGACTGAGTTTTGATCAATCTTTGAGGGGATCCATAAAAAGACCTAGAAAAACCTTATAAATACCCCTAGAAATCAAAGAAAAAAATGGAGAAGAGAGAAAAACATAAGGATATACTTTGTAAAAAAACCCTAATATGAAGGTTCAAAGACTTAATATAAAGGTCAAGTTTAGAAAAAAATAAAAAGTGAAAGGGAAAAATAAAAGGTAAAGAGAAGGGAAGTAGTAGCCTATAGCCACCAAACTTGGAGAAGGTATAACTATATGAAAACTTAATGGTGGAATCCATGTGGTCTTCCCATTCATGCTTTTTCAATGTTTAATGATGTTTTTTTAATCATTTTGACATTATTTAGTGTTTTAGCATTTATACAGATTGATGAATGAAAATGTTGTTATGATTGGTTAATCCTATTTTGAAGTTGTTGTTAATGTTGCTGAGATATTTAAAAGGTGTTTGTGTGTTTGGTTTTGACGAAGTATAGTAGTTTTGGAATCTGTCAAAGATAGTTGTAGGTGTTTGATGACTTTTTCTAAGTTGCTAATGCATGTTCTTGGTTCCTAAGTTTAGTTTGGGTCTCAAAGTGTTTAAAGAGTCAGTTTTGGATTGAGTTTTGATGTTTTTGTTAGCTGATAATAGGGCTATAATTTTGGAAGTTGAAATCTAATACATGTTTTTGATGATTTGAGGTTATTTGTTAGTGTATTTTATTCAAACTTGTTTGTTTATGATAATGTGGTTTGTTAAGGTTAAGAGAGCTTGATTATAAGGCCTAAAATGTATTTTCTAGGTTTGACAGTATATGGTGGGTTTTTTGGACAATTTGGGTTCATGTTCTTCATGTTCATCCGAAAAACATGGTCTTGAGTGCTAGTTTTAGGTTTCATTTTGATTTGATTACGATTTCTACAAGTTTGATTATGGTTTCTACTATTTACTAATGATGATTAGTAAATAGTCTAGGGTTTTCATGCATCAATAACATGTTTAATCATGATGTTTGAGTAATAACCAAAGGAAATGGATACTTGATTCTTGATCTATGTTTAATTGGAAACAAAACATTGTCTTTTATTGCTTGAAATTTGGTCTGGTTTGATGTTTACATTGCTGGGTTTGAGTTTGAACGTTCTTCATGTTCTTTGTTTTCCTTGGTATTTGATATGTTATCATTATAAAATTTTATACTTTTTGTTTTTTTTAGTTTTGATTTTATTTCAGTTTAAATCTCTGTTCTAGTTTAGTTTTGGGTTAAACCTTGATTTTTGGTTCGGTTCATGGTTCAACCAATGTTTTCAAGTCGACCCAATTGATTTAAAACCAGGTCAAATACTTAAAGCTTTTTTAAGTTTGCCACTGTTTTGATAAAAAGAAATTTTGGCATAAGGACGTGTTTGACAAACGTGTTCTTAAGCCTATTTTGAGAGTTTTATTTTGAACAAAAATATAATTTTGCAAAACATGACCTTAAATTTTTTTTTTTTCAAATAATTTTTACTTGTTGCATATGGCCTAATCCTTATAAAAAAATGTTTTTTTATTTATAAAAAAGGAGAGAAAAGGCGTTTCTTATCATGGTTTCAGAAAAATACTTGTATTGATTTTCTTTGTATCTTTTGGAATTTACAAAAAGTTTGTAAAATTTTTTAAGGATTTGACCAATATTTCAACAAGCCTAAAAAATTCAATTCATGAAAATTAATGGTCTACATCCTAGTATAAATGTTGGACCTATAAGTAGGTTGGTGTTTAAATACCAGGAGTTGACTAGAAAATTTTCATAATTATTTTAGATTTTCACCAATTTTATTTAGGAGTATTTTTCACCATAATATATGAGTTGTGGAAAACCCTTTTGCCTTCCAGGATAGATGATCCCCTGTCAGGGCACCTGCATGGACCCTTCCTATAAGAATTCATCTAGGCATACGAGCCCATAATAAATTTGAAATGTCATATGTATTCATAGGAGTAAATCTTTATTCTGAGCCATAGACATATTACTGGTTAGGAACCTTTAAACCATATCTAGATCACATAATGCAAGTTACCTCAAGTAAGGTGAACTAGAGGTGCTAATACTTTTCCTAGTCATAACCAGTCATTTACCCTTGGAATTTCTGATAAGACCAGTACACCTGGGTTTCCTAGTGATCATGACCGAAACAAATATGTGGTGACTCCTTAATTCTGGCATCCCGCCACGTCGCACGTGCACGTGCATGTGCAACACTTTTACTGCGATAATGATTTAGTGAAAGGATCTACAAGATGCTTTTAAGTGGATACTTGTTCTATCTTTACATATTTCTTTTTTATAATTTATTTGATCAAGTGGAGTTACTTAAGTACATATTTGAATTGTTGATGAAACCTTGGTTTCCTTACTTGTTTAATGTCTTTATTGTTAATATAGTATAAAGTTACTAGATCAACAATGCTATGAACTATACTTGGTTCAATGATGAACTTCTTGATCCAAACAGTTCCTGTTATTACCTTAGATACAGAGATGTATTCAACTTCAATTATAAAATTTGGAATTGTCTCTTGTTTACAACTCTTTTAACTCACATCGCCATTATTTAAAATAAAAATCTATCATGACTGAGATTTGCTATCATTAATATTTGATTAAAAACTAGCACTTGAATAATCACGAGCTACAAGTTCATCTTCTCTATAAAACATAAATACATTTTTAGTTCTTCTTAAGTATTTAAGAATATTTTTAACTATATTTTAATAATCCTTACATGGATTAGATTGGTCTTTACTCATCATGCTCAGAGCATAAGATACATTTAGTCTTGTATATAGCATCACATACATGATGGATCTTATAAACAAAGTATAGGGTATCTTTTTTATCATATCTCTTTTTATTTGTCTCTTAGAAAACATCTCTCATGCAAAATTAACAGGTATCATCTATTGGATTATTTCATGCTAAACTGTTTTAGCATCTTATCTATGTATATGAATTGGGATAACGCCAATGACTTTTTAAATCTATCTCTATATATCTTTATTCTCAATATATATGTAACTTCACCTATATCTTTCATAGAGAAAATCTTGGACAACTACATTTTTAATAACTAGAAAGGGAATGTTGTTTCTTATGGGTTAGACATGCAGGGCCACCCATATGTTTTTGGGCTAGAAGCTGGCCCAATATGCTGAGTCTCTTGGGCTTTTTTTAAGGCCTTTATTTTTTTTGCTTCAATTTTATTTAAATAAAATAACTAAGATCATTTTTCAATTTATCTTCGAGTGAGATTATGATATTTTTTTAGTGAAATTAGTTGGAACTGTTTATGTTATGCTTTTCATGATTGTTTTTCTTTTTATTTTTTTTAAAGATTTTGATAAAAATTAATTATAATTAAATAAAGATTATTATATTTGAGATCCTATTCTATTAGATATCATTCAATCTAATATTTATTTTTGAATGATATTCTTGTATTTTTTATGATGTTGCTAATATTTATTCTATGCGAACTTTTTATTTATATATTTTTAATGTTGGTGGTCAGGATAAAATTCATATAGTTATATCAAATATGTTTTGAGTTTCTTTCACTTCTTGGTTAATAAAGGTTTTTTTTTTTTTTAAAAAAAAACAAAAGGTGGAATGTTACATGTACAGTAAAAGAAGGTTTTGAAAAAGAAATACTTTTTTTTCTTCATGATTAGTTAAAAATAGATTTTGAAAAGTTTTCCATTGCAACACACAAGTAGTATATTAATTTCAATTTCTAATACATTGTGTCAAAAAATTAAATTTATTATTTTCCTATTTTTATTGAAACTTGCATTTATAATTTTGATCAGTTGTTTAAGAAATAATTATTTTGGTAAGTAAAATGCAAAAAAAAAAAAACCAAGATACATTAGTTAGATGGCAGGGTTTTAACTAAATACAAACCTATCCTTAATTTTTAATTCTAATTGCTTATAATTTTTTTCAGATTAAGAATCCATGAAAAAAATAAAATAAAATAAAATTCTACCAATAGTAAAAGAAGGAACTATACTAGTTTTTTTTGTTAATAAAATTGAAATGATTACTTTTCTTATTAATCTTTGTTTCAGTTTACCAGCTAGATTCTTAATCAGTAAACCTTTTTTTATATTTGTTGTAATGCCTATATATATATACATATATATATATATTTTTTACATTGACAAAACAAAAATTGAGTCTGACCCTAGAAGAGCACACATTACTAGTGATATCTCAAATATTATGCGGATTATCAATGAATTGCTTGGTATGGCTGCGAAATTTACCACTCAATGTTTCCTCGGGGACACTATTAATTTAGCAATTGCCACCAAGTCACCTGCAGTATACAAAATAAACAGGAATTAATTCTAAATCCCATCTACTTATGACATAACATCCTTTTGCAACATTTTCCAACCCACAATCATATAGTTTATAATGCTTCAAAGATCTTGAGGTCACTCAATCGTGACCCTTTAACAATTCCATTCATCCTTGTATATGAGAACCAAAACTTGGTTCTGATAAGCCAAATACTCCTGTTACTCAACTCAAAATATTTTACCTAGTATGCTACAATCAACTACTGAATACTATAGAGCTGACAGAAGCTGGTCGGTTCCTCTAGGGTGATGCAGACTGTTGGGATGTGCTGAACTTTAGTTCCTACCATGCAGGGATTTGCTCAATTGAGAGGCCAGGACTATGGCCTTTGATTCAGCACTCATCGTCATCCACTCCCTGTCTGAGCGACGCTGATGCTGTCTTGCATTCTTAGCTCGCTTTGGTGCTAATCGTGTATCTCTTTCCACAAAGGCAAGTCTAAATTTTTCAGCCAAGGACAACTCCTTGGAGTTCGAAAGAATTGGAGAAACAGGTTTTAATGTAATCCCGTTTGCTGCCCACGTGCTGGGATTAATCTCCTGAACAAACAGATCATCCAGAGCAGTATCTGGAAAAGCTTCTACGGGAATATCCTTTCCTCTAAAGCCAAAGGGTGACCACTTCGGATTTACTGAAATACGTGGGCACTCAGTTGCCAAGATCTCCAGTGAATCTTTATCAATCTTTGGCTGCAAAAGATAGGGAAGTGTGACAAGAGGAAAGAGTAAGAAAGGCGAATTGCTCCCATCTTGGACTTGTAATTGTGCATAAATTACAACTCCTTACCCACACAAGCCAATGCAAGGATTCAGCATTATGACTGATTTCAGCAGTGTCAAGTTCCTCCCATGAATCTCCTACCATATCATCCAGCTTTGGTTTCAACAGAGTCAAGCAGCAGCGTGCTGTGTAGTCACTCCTTGGGCATCCTCTGCAATATTAACTTTGTTTTAAATCTGACATTCTACACCTGTTCAAATGTAGATGATTGCAAGAGATAACGTAGGAACCCTTGAAATTAGGAAATAACCATTTTTTTTTGTTGAGTAGAAACTTTATAAGATTTAATCTGATTTAGGTGCCACTTCCACTCACATGTGTTGTAAATACTTGAGAATGATTTTTTTTTTTTTAATATTGAACTGTAAAAAATATATCAATGCCAATTGTATTGCTCATGTTTTCTTCATACTAACAGAAGGAAAAGAAAATAAAAGAATTCGGTCAATTATTTTACATGATGAAAACCTGCTGTACCAAGAAATGAAAGAAGGCAGAAAAACATTTATACCAAAACATTGTCCTATAATTAACACTTCATAAATAGATTTGATGTTTATAGTGAATCTTTTAGTTAAAATAACAGCCCTATATATGTCTTAGTTAGGAAGTTTACCCGCATCTCAATGTTTGCAGGGACTTGCAGTGCTCCACAAGTACAGAAACACTAGAAGCAGTAATTTTGTTGCATCGACTGCACAAAATAGTGTCACATGATTGGTATTTCTACTAAAGCAATGGAAAACTGATAGCCCGCTGAATTGGAATTAGACAAATTACTGCTTAAAAGAATGAAATAAATTATAGCAAGGAGTATTTTAATAAATATCATGGAGGTCTAATGATAGATGCAAAAGATGTGCTTGAAGAATAAATCCAGGAGACCTAGCATCATTTAGGATCCATCAATCTGTAACAATAGGCCAAAGAGAGAGTCTGTCCATAGTCCAAATGCCTATGTAGTTTCCTACACTTCTTTTTTTCTTTTTTTAAGAACCATCTGAAGGTGTAGCTTGTATTACCAATACAAGGGCACTTCTTTCCCCTTGTTAGTCACCTGTCTACACATTCATACTTCCACATGCTACCTTTTTTTTATGGCCAATGTTAATGCTAGAAATATGACCCATAAATATCTAGTTTTGAAGCTTTTCTACAAAGAAAACCAATTCAATTGGTCAGTCTTCCCCCACAAACTTTGATCCTCTTTCCTTTTCAAGCATTGCAACAGAAGATCCACTTAGCTAACTTGTTCACCAGCAGAGCATGGTAAAAAAAGTCAACAAAAATTCCTCCTAATTGCTCAATAAGTTATCAAACACGCTAAATGTTACATGGTAAGAAAAAAACATGAGATCACAAGCGTGCCTTTTGCAGTAAGAATCTAGAAACCAAGTTGACATAGTGGAAATACCTAAATATATTTAGAAAAGCTGCCCAGAGCACTGTGAGCTCACACTAAATGATCCATTATTTTTGGTTAGAGGGAATACTTTCCAGCTTCATTACTTATATCCGAACTTCCGTACCTTATATCCACAGCTCGAAGAAATTTACAAGTTTTGGTCACTTCTATTAAACCAGAATCAGTAACTTCTGAGCCAGAAATGTCAAGTATCTCCCAGGAAGTATCAGCTAAAGGAATGATAACCTCATCACATAGCATTTTCCTTCTCCTGGCAATTGCTGCAATTGTCATCTGTGTTGCAATAATACATAGAGTGTTAGGATAAATGATCAAGAAGACTCACATGCCAGTGCACAATCATTAAAGCAGAAGATTGACACATGTTGGGGCGAGTGGAATGTAACCTTGATATGTTTTTTCGAATGCATAGATTCTTGGCATTGTATTCGTAAAGTTTGGATAAAATTAACGGACTAACTAGTGTAATTTTCATGGTTGCAAATACTTCATCATACCAAATGTTCTAAGGCCTCTCAACCTGCTTTTTGAGGTTGAGAAGCAAAACAAACAGGGCCTAAGAGTACAAGGGAAGAAGAATTCTCTAAGCTCCCAGTATAGAGATTACATTCATATTTTCAAGGATAAATGAAAGAGTTATCAGAACAAAGAGAGAGACAGAAAGGCCTCTAGTTTCTCTTCAATAGATTAGCCACTCTTTTACCTCAAAAAATCGAAATCATAAGGTAGTTTTTCCCTTCTAGGAGAGTGCAGGGCTACACAAGATGTAATCAGGATTAGAAAGGGATGTGCGCGCGCCAAAATGAGAACAATTCAAAAGCTGTGCAAGCAACATTCTACGTTCTCATATTAGTGCGCATCAAATTCAATTGTCCTTTGTCTAGTTTAAACACTCTCACACACTACTACATCTGGGCATTCTCCACTACGGATGCGAACATCCAAAATCATGACTGGAGATAATAATTTACGTATAAGAATTCCTAAGACCTGTTGAGTTATTTATTATTTGGCAAAAAAAAAAAAAAATAAGAGGGAAGAATCCTGTTCTTAATAGGCACTAAATCCTCAACAGTTGAAAATGTAATCCATCCCTAAACCACCACCTAGCAAGTTGAAAAAAAAAGGGTTCTAACAAATGAAGCGACATAGAGATGCTAGCAAAGAGACGGACAAGAAAGACGGCAAATTTGAGAATTTTTTGGAGGCGTAAAGAAATAAAGAGAGAAGCTTACCTTAATATGCGGAGGAAAGGCGATAGAAATGTCACTCAAGTGGGCAATAATATCTTGTAAATTCTTGCCAACAACTCCGAGGCACAAGCTCAATAAACTTGGAGGTTTCGACTTGCCAGGACGACGGCGACGACAGCTTAACAATCCTATCATCAACCCAATCACATACATGAAAGGAAAAACCCAAGAAATTATTGTAAGAGAGAGATGCGAATTGTGATTAAATTACCAGGGGATTGAAGGGCTGGGGAAAAGAGGGAAGACTTGGAAGGAGTAGATGTCATTATATTGGAATTCAAATCGAGTTTCTTCAAAGAGGTTGTAATTTCTTTCCCCTCTTCCATCACATCCCCTTCTTTAGTTCTTCCTCGATCGACCTTCCACACACGCACACACAAAACAAGAGTAGAGAGAGAGGAAGGGGAAAAATAAATAAAGAAGAAAAATAAAAGAGTTGTATAGGTGACGTTGTTTATTTGATAATATATTTATTTATTTTTAATATTAAAAAAAACAAAAAACAAAGAAGTGAAATCGCATCCAATCCTAACACAAAACAGGCCCTAAAAAGCCCCAAATCACTGGTTGGGGTATTTTGGTAACTTCAGAGAGGCAAATGATACTCAACAGCAACTTTTTGGTTGCTTCCGATCCGTGGGTTTCAAATCCAAGGATTTGTTGAAGAAGAAGAAGAAGAAGTGGGTGAGAAAGCAGCAATATCCTCAGCCATTCTCTTCTAATCGGCTGACTTGATAAACCACATCGAGAAGAACAAGAAAGAAGACGGCGTTTTAATAAATCAATGGTGAAGGGAGGAGTGCAAAACCCAGGATTAGCAGCGGATGTGAGTCAGGTGATTGATCAGTTGGAACGGCACTGTTTGGCACCCGACGGATCTCTTGTCTCCAAATCCGCCTTCTCCGACCTCCAACTCGTCAGTGCTATTTACTATTACCACCACCACAACCATTTTTATTTCTGCGTTTAAATGGTTAATAATGATATGATAATTTTTCAGGCCAGAGAGGATATGTCCAGGGAGAGATTGCGCTACTTAGAAGCTTTGGTACTTCTTCCTCCTCCTCCTCCTCCTCCTCTATTATATATATAGGTAACCGAGTGTTTTCGAGTGTTATACATATAATATTTAAAAGAAAAATGATGATTATGCAGGCAATTTATTGTGAAGCAATTGCCATGGTGGAAGAGTATCAACAGCAGGGTGTTTCCATGGCTAATCTTGGAGGAATTCGAGATGTCCAAGGCTCGAACAGCTCTCCTCAGGTTTTTTTAAAAATAAAATTATTTTCCCTGATAATGACAAGTGATTTTCAGTTCAGAACCAAAAACACGTTGAAGTAGGAAAAACGCTGAAATAAATAATTTATCAAATTATTCTACTAAATGTTGATCCATGTGTATTGTTTTTTTTTTTATTTTTAAATAATTGCTTACCGGGATATCCAATATAGATCGAATTCCGGGATAATTTATTTTTCACTCCTTTTAATTTACTTGTAATTGAAGGTGTATTTGAGGATCTGGATTCAATAAAAGAACCTTCTTCTGCCTACTTTTCATTCTTAGGTTTATGAGACTCTAGAGCACCGCTTAGTCGTTGCAGAAGCAGCTCAGAAATTGAGGCTTCCTCTTATATCGAAGGATGGTGAGATCCATGAGGAGGAAATTGAAAAATGGACTGTAATGTCTCGAAGTTCCCTTGATAGTACAAGTACCAGTGTTACCATCAGCTCAACCTCTAACTCCATCAATTATACGAACAGTTCTGCAAACAGCACTGCAAGTGCAGCAAACAATGCCGCTTTTCTTACTAATAATGACTCAACAGAACCTGGAGTTGGTGGCGTTCCTAATCGCTTTCTTGGCATAACACCTGCCTATTTGTGGCAAACTCATCTTCAACAAATGCCATTCATGATGGTATGTTCCCCCCCATGGAATGCAATCTATTATAATGCTTTAAGCATGTTCTCTTCACACATTTCACACACACAAACACACTCACACAGATATATTATCTTTCTGTATTATATCTATTTGATATTGTGCCAGCTCTTGTAGGACATTGCTGAATATCAGATGTCTCTTTCATGTGAGGTTGAGGCTCGCTTGAAAGCTAAATGCATTAAGTTAGCTGATGCTTTTGTTGATGATATCGGTAGGTTCTTGTGAATTGCCTCATCCTCCTTGCATAGTTTCACGCTTCTCTTATCATCTACCATATGCATGTTATCTACTAGTGTTTTTGCAATACACAATCTATGACAAGTAGCTGTCTATCTACGAGTCATTGCTTGGGGAGAGGTAGCCCTCTTGATAATGCATAACATGGAGTGTTGCCCTCTAATTCTTGCTTTTAACCATGATGATAATGCAAGTAGAATATAACCTGTTAGTTTGTATTGATGTATGAATTTGCACTGCATTTGGTCTGGGAGATATGCGAGGGCGTAGCAATTTTGTCAAGAAAGCAATGAACTAGGTGCTGTTTTTTGGCTCTTGCTCAAGTTTAACGCGGTGGTACTTCAACAGAATATTTATAATTTAGCAAAAGCAACCAACTAAGACTAAATTCACTGCATATTATCGTCCAAGCAAGGCTTATATTCATAATAAAAGTTTCTCATCATCATTATATTTGTGTTTTGATTGGTATCCTATCGCATGCACCATTTTAATGGTAGTATCATATTGGTATCATATTAAGTAATAAAACCCAATGCTCTTGTTCAATAAGCAAATGTAGTATAAATCTTCCATGTGTATTACAGTCATTTAATTTGACTTAATATTTTACTGATGCAGATTCAATGCCTGTTAATCAAAATTCAACTGCTCGCCTTCCAGAGAGGTTTGGACACTCTCATCGCTAGTTCTTGAATTTTTTTTTCCTTCAATATGGAATGCAGAAAGTTATGTTATTTCTTGATAATGCAACGTTATGTTATGGAGCAGTCCAGTACGTGGGACCACGGATCTTAATAAAATTGTAAACTATTGCATGTTGCACTCAACTTACTTTTCACATTATCAGGGTCAAGTTGGTAATTGAGGAAATTGAAAAGGAAGAAGCAGCCCTGCGAGAGGATCTTTATTCTGCAGATAGAAAATTTGCTGAATATTACAATGTAAGTTGATATGCAATTTTCATGGTTTTTTTTTTAATATTTTTTTCTCTTACTTTTCTTTTTAGTTTTGCTTACTAGCATAATAATTACATGATAATTTCATCTTGGAAAGGTCTTAGAGCAGATACTTGGTGTGCTTATTAAGCTTGTCAAAGATTTGAAGCTGCAACATCAACATAAATATGTAAGTCTAATTTGAAAAATCAAGACTCTGTTTTGACTGTTGAATTTAAACAATGCTTCAATCAATTTATTTGCTTTTGCTTAAAGATGTATTTGGTCACTATACTTAGGAGCAGGAACATATTGAACCTTGAACTTTCAAGATGCTCTACTACCGACTTCAATTTTTGGGTGGTTTTGGTTCCCCTGTTTGCTTCTATCAGCATCACAACATTTTAGTATTGCTTTTGGTGACCTTAATGATACGTGGACCTTTTAGTATTTATTATTGATGACCTGTAATCTTACATGGAAAAAATATCATCTGTGGCCAAGCACCAATTTAATGGGCCCTAGGAGCTGCTACTCCAATGACGTAAGGTCAGCTATATTAAGTTCAATCCAAACTAGTTTAGGGTTGGCTGCATATGTTCATCTTTAATCAGTTTTGACATGGACAAATATTCCATAAGCTGGTAGAAATGCTGGATTATTCTTCAACATTTCAACATCATTTCTTTGGGTCCTCTTACCCTCCTTTTTCTTAGTACTTTAATTTGATTGCTATCACTGATGCAGCTTTTCTGTCAGAATTGGATATGGCAGAACCATCTTGGATGGCTTTCCCTTAACTTCTCATAAGTTAATCCCATATAGGCATTAGGCACCAGTACGACCCTTCCTTGAAAGAACCTATTTCTTATTGGCCCTTTCCTATGCTATACAACCATCTGAACATCCTCATTTAATGCACATGTTGCTATTTCACTTTCCAACACCGATTATCAAAAAGTGTAGCTGTCAAATTGTTTTTGTAAATTTTACCTTTTGCTTGGATTATTTTACTCACATGACACTTTATTTCCACTTAGAGGATAATCGCTTTCTTTAATTCTATAGGCACATCTTTCTCAATGTTCTTCTTTAGGGAAATCCATGGAAATGCTAGCATTTTAGTACCTTTACCCCATGTAGGTTAACAATTTGCTGCATATCTATAGCACTGCTAAGGTTGTGAAACTAAGTGCTTGAAAAAAAATGGTGATTTGAAAAGAAAAAAAATGTATCTCATTTTCATCATATAGAAAAGGAAAAAAAAATCACCTGCTTTCCTCTCACCTCTCTAGTCTAGAAAAACCAGAACTTATGTTTTCGTTTCCTTCCTTTTATTGGTAACAAGACTGACGAAAGCAAAAAAAAAAGAAGAAGGTTTTTGACCCCACTCTCTTTCCCCAGAGACTCACTTTTGAACTAGTTCAAGGCTCTGCTAGTCTTGCCTCAGACAAAATTTGTTTCCAGCTTGTATAGTGGCACATCGGAACCTGCAGTCACCAATGTCTTCAATGGTGTATTAGTTATTACCATAACAACTGCCAAAATTAACCTCCGCTATTGTTTAGACTTGCAATTGTGGCTCGTTTGCTGTTTCATGGTGATCACATATGGCAAAAGGTGGTTGAATCACTGGGTTGTTATTATCATATTCAAGCAGGTCCTGGCTGGCTTGTTTTTTTCAACATGCTTGCTTTTAGGATTTCTTGAGTGGATCTAATTCTGAAATCTGGCGATAGATTTAAATGTGTGATCATCCTTGAGTTCCTTACCATGGAGGTTCCATTGGCTGGCATGACCAAGAGGATTATTATAGGAGTATTGATCAGCAATTGTTTACTTGCAATTTGATCTGGGTTTCTCCATTTGGATGATAGTCATGAGATTGTGGTTCTGAGGTTAATTTTCTGTTTGATTTGGTTTTATTTTCGTAAGAAGAACATGGCCATGGAAATTGTGCGAGAGAGCACACATGCATGCCAACTGATTAAACCAAACATGTATTAAATCAATTATTTTCTCACTGTTTGGTTGTTGGATTCTTTCATTAAATGACTGTATCCGTGTTTCAGAATAATTTGTATCTAAGTAGACTCCCATATGTCTGCTAAGTGTATTACTGACATGGCCAGCAGCTGGCCATGTATGATGCCACAGCAGCATAAGAACAGTTTTCAGTAGGATTAATCCTGAATTTTATATTAGATTTTCTTGCTGATGGAAGCTAAATGAAATCTTGGGGTAAGGGAAAAAAGGCTCCAAAAGCAGGGGGATGGGATAAGTTATCTAAAGTTCAGGGTCCAATTTGCTGCCAAAACTATCATTGAATCAATTTGATTTCATTATAATTCATTCGTCTTCCTACTTAGATGCACTTCTAAATCCATTTTCCAACTTTTTTATAGGATGAACTACAGAAGACTTGGTTGTGTAAAAGGTGTGAGACCATGAGTGCAAAACTAAGGTTTGTTATGCTATCTGCTGTTTAGATTGCCATCCCATGAGTGCAAGAGGAGGAAATTAACAGAAATGTACATGTCATACATAATACATACCAGAAATCAATGGCTATTTCTTGTTACCTTTTAGCTGTGATGCAATTCTGGGTGATGAAATGTTAACCTTTGAATTTTATAATTATCATCTCAGGGTTCTGGAGCATGTTCTCCTTCTTGAAACTTATACTCAGGAATCAATACCAGCTCTTCATAAAATAAGGTACTTGACAATGACACTCTTTATTGTCTGTGTTTTGTGTTTTAGTACTCTTTACTAGTTCATTACTGTTTTTTAATCAATCTTATTTATATTTCAGGAAATATCTTGTCGAGGCCACAGAAGAAGCTTCTATTGCATACAATAAAGCGGTTTGTTTCGTTACATCTCTAACAAAGTTGACCACATATTATCTTGATCATTGCTTGCTCTAAGACTGTCAGACATGAAATTTGTACACTCCTTTTGTGTTTGTGCATGCTATGTAATCATCCTATGGAGATATCTAAATCACTTCTGTGACTTGCAACTTAAATTCATGTCCAACATGATTCTTATGATGACTTAAGAGATGCTTCGTAAGGATCTGCATTTTCCTAATAGTGCATGAATTCAGAATGCCATTTCTGGCCAAATACTTGGAAATGTTTTGTTCTGCATTTTCCTAATAGTGCGCATGAATTCAGAATGCCATTTCTGGCCAAATACTTGGAAATGTTTTGTTCTGTTTCTGTCACCATCGTTTTGTGGGTTATTCCCCCGTTTTATCCCGGTCTTCATTTTGAAGTTGTGGCCAACTTTCTTACCAGGTTACACGCCTGCGTGAATATCAAGGTGTTGATCCTCACTTTGACACAATCGCAAGACAGTACCATGATATTGTAAAGGTAACACCAGTTTGCATACTGCCTTTGTTGTCAAAAATACTTTCATTGATCTCATGTCAGCCTCGTCCTGCAGAAATTGGAAAACATGCAATGGACAATCCATCAAGTTGAAATGGACCTGAAACGGTTACCAGATCATCCAAGAGCTTAAATTGGATTTATTTCTTGACTTCTTAGTACTTTTATAGGCCAAGGACCGAACCAAGTATCAATGTTTGATACCTAGTCTTTTTTTCCTTTTCGTTTTTGTCAAATTTGTTTTCCCTGGTCAGTTGCATTGCCAGGATGTAGAATAACATGCTCAACAATTAGCTATAAAAAGATAATATTGGTTCACACTTTTCTTGGATAGAGATTTTTGGTTTTTTCCCCCCTAATAGTTTGTATTTGGATGGAACATATTGCTTGGATATCCAGCTGGTTGGGATTTTCTATAGTTGCTGCTTTAATTCGGTGGAGGCGTGTGGTTTGTGGGCCTTTTCTTTTCGCCATTCTCATAGTTGGTCAATTATACTATTCATTGTTTTTTTTTTTTTTGGGTGTTTTAGGGAAAAAAGAAAAATATAAAGAGTGCAATTAGGTCTTTACTAGTTACATGACCCCGCGCGCGATGCCGTGAGTTAATTGTTTTTGTATAAAAAATATTAAAAAAAACTAAAATCTAAAAAAACTAAAATCTAAAAGTGTTGGGTCTTTTTGCAAAACTATACTCAAGAATTTTAGGTGTGGCTGCAACGCCTGACCAAGAGTAATATTTATAATATTAATAATAATATTAAACTTGCATGACCCAAGTTTAAGTGGGGTCTGACTGCAAGGTCGTGTCATAAAAGTGTGATAAAAGGAAAAAAAAATCAAAAGGAAGAAAAAACTAATGAAGAAAAAGAAAAAACAATCTGAATTAACTGGGTTAACCCTTCAAACCAGGTTAACCCGTCAAATCTTAGATTCGTGTTGTGAAAGTTTGATAACAAAATAGAAAAAAAAATTGACGGGTTAACATAGAATTAACTGGGCTAACCCGTTAAATCAGGTTAAACTGTTAAACCTGAGATCCGTATCATGAAAGTTTGATAACTAAATAGAAAAAAATTGAATATTAACAAACTAAATTAAACGAAAAAAATTGAATATTAACAAACTAAATTAAACGAAAAAAATTAATTAAAAAGGAAAAAAAAAACAAACAAAAAGACATCAGTTTTTTCACTGTGAATTGCACTGTGCAGTCCACAGTCAAAGGCATAAAAACAACAAAAAAGCAAAAAGAAAAACTAAAAGCATCAGTCGATAACTAAATAAAAAAATGTTAATATTGATGAACTAAATTAAATAAAAAAAAAACTTATAAGACGAAAAAAACTAATGAAGAAAAAGAAAAAAAAAGCTAAATTAACTGGGTTAACCTGAGATCCGTGTCATGAAAGTCTGATAACTAAATAGAAAAAAATTTAATATCAACAAACTAAATAAAAAAAATTAATTAAAAAGAAAAGAAAGAAGACATCAGCCTTTTCACTGTGGATTGCACTGTGTAGTCCACAGTGAAAGGCATAAAAAAACAAAAAAAAAGCAAAAAAAAAACTAAAGGCATCAGCCTTTTCACTGTGGACTGCATACAATATTAAAAGATGAAATTGGAAGAACAAAACTAATGAGGAAAAAGAAAAAAAAATCTGAATCAACTGGGTTAACCCGCCAAATCAGGTTAACCCGTTAAACCTAGGGTTTGTGTCATGAAAGTGTGATAACTAAATAGAAAAAAAATTTAATATTAATGAAATAAATTAAAAAAAAGATTAATTAAAAAGAAAAAAGCAAAGATAAAAAAAACCTACATGAAGAAAAAAACTAATGAAGAAAAAGAAAAAAAATCTGAATAAACTGGGTTAACCCGTCAAACCTGGGATCCGTGTAATGAAAGTCTGATAATTAAACAGATAAAATTTAATATTAAGAAACTAAATTAAAAAAATTTAATTAAAAAACAAAAAAAAGAAGAAAAAAGACAAAAAAAAAACTAAATGCATCAACTTTTTTACTGTGGACTGCATTGTGCAGTCCACAGTGAAAGGCTTAAAAAGAAAAAGAGAAAAAAAAAAACAAAGGCACACGCCACGGGTTAATTTTTTTATTCTTGCATAAAAAATATCAAAAAAGGCTAAGATCTAAGAGTGTTAGGTCTTTCTGCAAAAATATACCCAAGAGCCTTTGGTCTAGCTGCAACGCTTGACCCAAGAGTAATATTTATAATATTTCTAATAATATTAAACTTACATGACTCAAGTTTAAGTGAGTCTGGCTGCAACACCAGACCCAAAAGCCTTGGATGCAAGGTCGTGTTATAAAAGTGTGATAATTAAATAGATTAATTAAAAAGAAAAAAACAAAGAAAAAAAACCAACAGGAAGGAAAAAACTAATGAAGAAAAAGAAAAAAATCTGAATTAACTGGGTTAACCAGTCAAACCTAGGATTCGCGTTATGAAAGTTTGATAACTTCGGCTTAACTTGTCAAACTAGGTTAACCCATCAAACCTGAGATTTATGTCATGAAAGTTTGATAACTAAATAAAAAAAAGTTAACATTAACAAACTAAATTAAACAAAAAAATTCATTAAAAAAAACACAAATAAAAAAAGCAAATAAAAACCCATAAATGCATAAAAAAAATGAAAAAAAAAACTTAGCGTTTCACTGTGGACTGCACAGTAAAACACTGAGAAGTTTTAGTATTTGTCATAATAGAATTTTATAGATGTTTTCACATTAAAAAAATTAAAATGATTGAAAAAAAAGTATTTGATACAAGAATCATCTTGCTTTCTATTCCAACTACAACAATGAATTTTGTGTTTGAGACGACGACGTGTTGTTTGCCACGTCAAACAAAACAACGTGTTCCAAAAGAAAAGGGTTTAAAATAAAAAGTTGGCAAACATCGATATGTCCAAGTGGCTAGGAAGGGAGGCATGAGAACTATTGAGCCATGTTGGCGCAGGTCCAGATCCTTCCTCCTTTTAACACGAGAACAATTGTAATGCTTTTGCTTTTTTTACGAGCTCTTCCTTTTCTGTGATGGTCTAGCAAGATCTTGCCATTCTTGCGATGGTGATTAGGGCAGTGTTCCTTGTTCTAACTCTAAGAAGAAGAAGAAGAAGTTGAAACGGGTAAAGGGAACAATACTCAGGTGGACGGCTGCGAATGCTTCTTCATTAAAGGGGCGGCGCGTGGCAAAGACATCTCTTTAGAGTAAAAAAGGCATAGTAGCATATCAGTTCAGGGGGGGTAAAAATTAACAAGTGGAGACCGCCACCACATTGGAGAAGAATTAGTCATATAACGCAATAGCCCAGGATCCTTGCCAGCCAGTTACAATCTTTATTTCAAATTTAAACTCTAGGAATTCAGTTAATAAATTGGGAGGATGGATTAGCAGAGGAGATAAGAAATTGCTTTGAAGCAAATCACATTTACCTTACCCAAGGAGGCTCTGCTCTGGATATCTCGAAAAAAACTAGTTTAGGATTATTTACTCAAGGAGGCTCTGCTCTGGAATTTCCTGGTTTCGTTAGTTCTGTATTAAAACAGGGAAATTCCAGACAAGTTGACTTAAACCGGCTGAGGTTCATCTTGAGGAACCATCTCATGCCCCTGGTTACCGTTGACAGACCTTATGGGAGAGTTTGGTGGGGGATTCATGGGCCTTTTCCCTTGATCCTTAGATAACCAGTTCATCCTAGTTGTCATAATCCTCAACTACTGGACAATTTCCTCCAATGTATTTTGTTGGTTCTGTTGATTTTGTTGCTATAAATCTTGTTGTTGTTTCATTCCTGCTACTGTTTCTATTAGTTGTGAAACTCTCGTGTCTTCTGTCATTGTTTTGTCCTAAGAACTCCTGCTCTGATACTATTGGTAAAGAACCTGGATTCTTTTATTTTCTTGGGGTATAAACTCAAGAAAAATAGTTAATATGCTGATGTGTTTTTATTGAATTGAAATTGGAACTGCGAAATGAGATTGGGAGTTCTGAATTGGGAAGAACAAAATTGAAAAGAGCAAATTAAATTAACAAATCCTAAACTAAAGGCTAACCAGTTCTTCAACTTCCACGACACACCACCACAACAGGCTATTTATAGCCTGTTTTCACATGAAAAGAAAGGCCATGACAGGGTAACAACTATAGTTATTAAACCTAGGCTGGCTTGATAGGTCGATCTAGGATCCGGTGGTTGGATTGATCCAGGTTTGTCAAAAGAAAGGCCGTGCAATGACCCGGCCAAACCAGGTCGACCAATGACCAGGGCGAGACCTGTTTTTTTTTTTTTTTCAAATGTGGTTTTTCTCCTATACCCCCTCTTTTTTTATATTTTTTTAGTTGATTATTAACACTTTTTAAAGTTCACTATATAAATATTAGAAAAGTGTTTTATTTTTTCAATGTGAGATTTAAAATCCTTTAGTATATATACTCTATGTTTTCAAGAAAAAAGTTATTTTTTCAATGTGGAATTTGAAACCCTTTCGTATACATACTCTATGTTCACAAAAAAAAAAGTTATGTTTTTTCAATATGGAATATTTTTTTTTTAATATTTCAACTTAAAAAAATAACATAATATCTTTTCAATGTGGGATTTGAAGCCCTTTAGTATATATACTCTATGTTCACAAGAAAAAAAGTCATGTTTTTTCAATGTGGGATAAATTTTTTTTTGTTTAAATATTTCAACTTAAAAGGATAACATAATATCTTTTCAATGTGGGATAAAAAAACTTTTTTGGTTTAAATGCTTCAACTT
>Ga0307511_10002361_pt1 | contig 19732 bp, 20 predicted proteins | sample 13_EM_MG_FD_200266 | JGI IMG/M metagenome (GOLD analysis project Ga0307511, IMG submission 200266) | Populus trichocarpa ectomycorrhiza microbial communities from riparian zone in the Pacific Northwest, United States - 13_EM | ecosystem: Host-associated > Plants > Roots > Unclassified | place...
TCTTTTCCATCATCATCATGAAGCATGCCTGGGTGCCTTGACGCCCGGATTTGCACGTCTTATTTTGCGCAGAGCACGAAGCTTATGCCAAAGCCGGGAAGAGTACGCAATTACCCAGTGCCGGCTAATTTGACTAGTGCATCGTTAGTAATGGACCGGAGAGCCCGAGCCCCAACGTCCCTTAACCCGCGGGCTTGAGTTGAAACTAATGGGGACCCACTCATCGAATAACGGCTTTTGTATCAGATAAATCAAAGCCACTGATTGGTGGGATTTCAAAGTATCGCACGTGGCAACCACGCGGGAGACTAGTGACTGTGGCGAGGCGAAAAACGATCCAGGAGTTGCAGATATCAATGCTGGGTATATGCCGGTACGGGGGGGAAATATATATGTGTGAATAATCGTGTTTACTGACGAGATGAAGACCATGTGTCAGTTTCCGAGATTGGAGTTTTTTGTTTGAAAAGACCGATTGATCTCTGTGTAAACAGCACACTGCTCGTTTGATATTTCGTTGGTACATAGTTTGTCGTGAACTGAACATATCATAATAGCCCATTAGCCGCAAACTCAAGGCCCATATGCATGGTCCCAGCTGGTCCTCTGGTTGCGGGAGAATCCGATTCAGCCGCTGAACCCCCTTGCCAGTGGTAAGTAAGGGGGTCTAGAAGCAACCTGCTGGACCACAGTGATGGGGCAATCCCAAATCCATGGGTCCTGACTCTCTCTAGCGCAACTCACATATAGTTCCCGTTAGTTGTGCATGTGTCTACACCGCGGTTATAACTAGCTACAGCGATGCCATCCTGAACCAGCTTGACATGGAATTGGGCCTGCAAAAGGTCCCGGTTAAACCAAACGGACTATGGGGCTAAATCAGCCGGTTCATGATTGAGGTTTAGATAGTTCTTCCGTAATTTGACTCTTCCTGGCAATTTCCGTGACTATTGCCACCACTGGCGGATCAACGCCAAACTGGTATCAGATAAATTATCGCGCCAATGCCGGACGACTGGGTCCCACGTGATAGGACCCCTGATGCATTTGCCAGATACATAGGCCCACGACAGACCTAGAAACACCCATGATTAAACCTTCCCGGGCCCAGATAGCCGGGCCCAGATAGTCAGTTAGAGAGATTCAATTGGCTGCCAGCCAACGTCGTTTTTGGGAGGTTCGGATCATTGGCTCCCATTAGTCTTAGCTTCTACCGCCACATGCCGGATACAGTATGTACTCAAGTGGGGCGATTGTGGTGGCATCAGAATCGATGTATACCTTATTGAGTAATATTCCCACCCGCCAAACATTGTCGTTGTCGCATCGCCTAGTTGAAACATCAAAGATAAAACGACTTTGCGAAGTGGTACGGCCAGAGACAAGGTATTCGGCTAGGGTAAAGGATGCTAATGCCCAGTTCCACGGGCCGATATAACTAAATCGAGTTAGCTTCAGAAAGCTGACGAGAATTCGCATGTGAAGGTTACCTAGATACCCACAATAGGAAGGTTGATTTGGCAGGGCCCCTAGTCTGGTTGGCACGACCGCTCCTGTGCCCTGACTCGTGGCAATTACGGAGAGGTTCAAGACTGGGCGATGACTGGCTGCACCCAACATACTTTTGGGACCTCTACGAAGGGTTGTGCAAACCAGGCTAGTTCTGGAGCCTGCGATCGATCTGTGGCTGGTATCAAAATAGCCCCAAATCTCGGGAAGTGTGCGCACAGCATCGATGCCCCGTTCCGTGGCTGTGGGTACGGATCGCCCTGCTAACTGTATGCATGGGGTTAGCGAAATGCTCAATAAACCTCGACTGCAATATGTCACAAAAACAACCGAGATGAACGCAGCTACCCGAAGTTCAGGAGTGTGAATCTGAGCCCATTGCTACGGAATGGGGTGGGACAAACAGAAATCAAACATGGTCAACCGCACATTGGTTGGGTGTATGTAATGTAGAACAAATCTAGGGGGGTCAGACACAGAGGAACTTCGGGTTTCATCTGTGATAATAAACCTGTACCACAGTTTCGTAGAGTTGAAGGCTTCGTTCTCGTACTTTCGCATTAGATCTAGGGCAGTCATGATCACGAGACCCAATCTTGCATAAGTACAGTATCGATGTAGAGAGATTGCGAAATGCCTCTAGCTCTCTTTTCAGGGGCGTGTGCCATGGGAGTCCTTGCTGGGGGTTATAAGCCCAGGAGTCCATGACCGGACGACAAGATGGTCACGTGAGTCCGTGCAGTGTCAAAACAACTTCGCGAAATGAACCACCACTGTACCCAGCCCGCGGAGTTGAGGCACGAGCAAACTTGTAGAGGGGAATGTATAGGTAGTCTCCCTCATCTATAGGAATGTACTCATAAATCAGGCTCGGGGGTTGCATAGTACTACCCATGTTGGTAGCATTTCGCGAAATACCCCACTGCAAGAATCCGGTCCCTTGCCCACCGGTTTCCAGATATCACCCAATCAGAACAATGCTTTAGCAACCCATATCGGATGAATGTGGCCCATGGCTAATTGGCCCATCCCAAGCGGGGCCCCTACCACGCGGATAATAGCTTCGGGTAAATCTCACTCCATCACAAAACAAGCACTGCCGAGGACCATTGTGGCACATTGGGGCAGCCTAGTCTGCTTGTGGTACCTATACTGGGGCCCCCTGTGGGTCCACCAGTGCGTCTCACCGGCCTACGAATCACAGGCAAGGACGCTACTGCACAAGCAGGAGTGTTCCCGGGGGAAGGACAAACTACCCCTGTTGCTGGCGCGAATGAACCCAAGTACCAAACGGTCGGTACCGCAATTCAAACGAACATTTGCCGGAGAAGCTGTCAGAGCGTTCTTCCCTTCTTAACCTGGGAAATTGGGATTCATGCCCAAATTGGCTAGGCGCCAAGTTCATGGGTGCCAGCATTTGATTGTCCCCAAAGTACGAGAACTGGTAAATTAGGCTCCAGAGCAAAGAATCCAACACGGAATGGTGCTGGCGGAGAGGAAAAACGCAATCGGCCGCCTGGTAAATTGAGCTGGCATAGACATTACATAGATATTGCATTCGAGCCATCGTCAACCATGTAGTTTTTGATTCGATTTCGTGCTGTGAATGCGGGCAGGTTGACCATAACTATATCTGGGGTGCAAAACGACACTTCAATATTGCACTCTTACCAACCTCATTTCAATGCATGAAGCTGGCCATAGTAGCCGGATACGAGGAGTATACGGTATGTTATTCTTCATACGTGGCGCGACATTCCAACGAGAGAAGCTGATTCCAAGTGCTTTAATCACATATGCAGGTGGAATTTGAAGCATAGAACAGCGTGTCAGGCGCTATGAACTCCTTCGCGTCATCCGGCCCGACCAAGGCCGACCAACCTGATCTAGAAAAAAATTAGCCAGACAAGCTTTGATACCTAAGTGTTATGATCGATACCGAATAGCAAGGATGTACAGCAGCGGCACCGGGAGTGAGTTGAAGATCTTATCCCGGCCGAGATTTGCATTAGACACGGGAAGGGTTTGCGGCTGATGCATCAAAATTACATCCAACAGGTTTCCGACCTCCTGTGGCACCTATGTAGGATCTTGGGATCGGATTTTTCTGCTTGGTGATCTTTCCCTCGTAATTTGCTAGACCCCGTGAAGTACCGGAAGGCCCGTGTTGTATAAAGTTTGTCTACCCCAGATTTCGAAACCGACTTTGTATGCGCGTTCCGACAGTCCAATTGTAAACATCGCAGCTGCAGCTGGAACGTTTGACTTAGACTAAGCTTAAAGTTGATTATCGAATGACATCCCATCCACGGGGCCTTCACCGTAAAATTCTGTGCCAGTTACCCCACCTGCAGCCCAAAAGTGACAGATCATGTGGCTCTTTTTTGTTAGGCAGAAAACCGTTCCGACAGCGCGCTTAAGCGGTATGCTTTTAGCTCTGCAAATACATAACCCCCTTTGAGCAACCAGACTACCAACCCTTTGAGCATGTCTGGACAATGGTCTCAGATTTCGTGTAAACATGCCCAAAGCGGAAGTGAGATGCCAATAGGTGAGATACCAAAGTGCTTATGCAAGCCTGAAATGGGCACATATTCTAACAACACATCAGCACGAGACATCGTCAGAATGCCCTAGTGGTAAATCATTGCGCGCGTGGGGGAAGAGTCTTACTGGCCCAATTGGGCTTGCACAACCGCGAACGGGCAAGTACCGAAAATCTGGCGAATAAGCCCCGCGAGAGAAAACTTCCACACTAACCTAAGTCAAGTTAACTATGTATGTACAAAAGATCTTGGAGAGGGGGGTCTTATTTGCCAGATTATTCAGTACCGAGTAATTTAGGTTAAACGGTCTGATTGAGCATTCTCCCAAGTGCACTATGCACGTTTTCGCGTCTATGAATCATGACCGGATTCACAGAACAATAAAAGGGTCTTTGTAAAAGCACGACTCTTGGAGTTTGTCGGGGAGGAAAAACGTGGCACAACGCTACGTACCGACTTACAGTTTTCAACCTAGACTTGATACGGGATGGTGAGTTGATCCATGTCAACGCTGCGATAGCTAGACTTCCTATTCCGAGGGCTTGTGCCAACCAGACTAGGCTTCCTATACAGATCGGATAAATTAGATCTACAATATGCACCTATTAGCTAGTAGAAAAACTCATGTGAAATTGCCATATACACCAATCCACCCCGAAAATTATAGAATACCCCCTATGCGGTGGCAGAACCTTCATTTACCATCTATATTTATGTTAGGATGCAATATCTAGGCATAGGAAAATATAGGAAGCTATTGTTTACATGCAATTACATTGCATAATTCAGCGATTTCGGGCTTTGAACCATTCATTACCCTGATCCTCTACCGGCTCTGCACCCTCTACAGCCTCTGCACTCGCGCCCTGCATACCCTATATACCCTACACCCCCTATACCCTCTGCACCCTTCCTCTGCACCCTCCGTTCCCCTCATACCTGCGGGGGTTGATACTTCGATACTTATAAACTGCTTGAATAACTATGTCAATGGACTTATGTAGGGCCCTTCCTTATGTAAGGGATTACTGCCACTATATTGAATGTCATGGCACGGAGCATAGCCAAATAGTCAAGGTATGGGTAGAGCAGCAAGTAGGCTCAAGTGGATATGTTCACAGAGGTATTGTGGGTAGACCTGGATCTCCTGTAATATAGAACAGCTGCTAATACGTCAAAGTAGAGGTATGATGTGTGTAGACGGTATGGGTTGGGTATGGGTATAGGGGTGTTTGGGTGTGGATATTGAAAACCTCAAAAAATGCCAATCAAGCCACCTAGGCCTAGGGGGACGCAGTAACATCTAACAAACTATAGAACGGGGGGGCTTGTGGGGGTAAAGCGGGCCTTGGGGGTATAGCAAGAGTGATAACTTGCAAATGGTTAATACTGTAAGAAAGAGCGCATAGATACAGGGCCCAGCGATTTTTTTTTAACATGAAAGCTGCTAAAAAGGCTGCTCGAGGGATACAGGCTGCGTTGGAGGCTCAAACAAATGCTAATTATGCTATAATGAAGGCTACATAGCATATCGAATGGGATCAGGCTCATACAGAGCATCGAAAACCACATAAAATGCCAATCAAGCCATCTGCGCCGAGGGGGTAGGTATGAGGGGAACGGATGATGCAGCCAAATGGTACAGGAGGTGCAGAGCCGGTATGAGGATCAAGATGCTGAAGAATTGCCTAAAATGGTTCAAAGGCCCGAAATCGCTGAATTATGTAATGTAATCGCATGTAAACAATAACTTCCTATATTTTCCTATGCCTGGATATTGCATCCTAACATAAATATAGATGGTAAATGAAGGTCCAGCTACCGCATAGGCTTGTCAGTTCATGATATCTGTAGGTTGGGGGTAATCTTGCCGGGAACGGGGTATTCTATAATTTTCGGGGGTTGGATTGGTGTATATGGCGATTTCACATGAGTTCTTCTACTAGCTAATAGGTGCATATTGTAGAGCATATTCAATAGTGTTGGAATATAATTTATCCGATCTGTATAGGAAGCCTAGCTATCGCATATGTGCTCTGGCTGGGGTGGTTGACATGGATCAACTCACCATCACGGATCAAGTCTAGGTCGAAAACTGTATATTGTATGTAATGTAGGTCGAACCCCACATTAAACTCCAGGCCCGGGAGTCGTCATTTCATTGTTTTCCGAGCACCTTGGATTCTGTATGCACGAATATATTGCACATTGGACTCCAATTACGGCCAAGTGAGAGCCTGGTTTCGAGCTTTCCCGCTGCATGGTTTGGGTAAATTAGCAGTTCCATAACAAGGGTCCAACCAACAACTGCCGGCGCACTAGAGAGGCACAGCAATAGAGTGTTGGTTTTCGTGACTGCACACTTACCAATGTCGATGTACCTACTTTGACTCCGTGATACAATTCAACTGCCGGCTGGAACACTTTGGTCAGCACTGGGAGCTGAGTGGAACACATCGGACCGAGAGCGAGCAGTTGAATTTAATCGGGTCCTTTGCGTTCCTGAACCTCGTGAAACCTCCAGGGTTGATAAACAGTGAGAGGTGGCACAAAGGGTCATGTGCCTATATGGAGTACACCTAGAGGAATCTTTTGCCCCAATGCCGAGGAATTGCGGGGCGATATACGGGTACTCTTGCAGACTAGTACTCTCGCTGCATTAGAAGGATTGAATGTTTAGGGGAACGAGTTCTAGAGTGGAGTAGCCATTTGCGGGTTAGCAGTTGCGCCGTAGTGTCTCGGTTGCTTTATCATAATACTTTGTTCCTTTGGGAATGCTTCTAGAAGTGTTTCGGATTGTAGGGCCGCCAGCCTCCAATGCTTGTTTCTTGACAAAGAACGCCACCATGCATCAAAGTTTAAAAGTGTAGGTTTGGGGTTATTTAGGTTTCCTTTCAGGGTACCTCTTCAGATGATCAGGTATATTGCATAGCCAACCAAGATACAAGGGCGTTGATTTTGCCCATGCGATATGTGTGCTCCTCCAACCGTTCTGTCCTCCAATTCTTGAGTATCCCCACTACTAGCCGACAATTTCGTGCATGCTGCTTGCTCAGCTTGAGCCCAGCCATCACTGACAGCTGCACCATTTTACCCGAATTCTCGCCAAAGCTGCAATGGAAAGTCAGTAGAAGCTCAAGCAATGTAGGGCGGATGTGAGGGTTTAGCTAGAGTTAGATTGTGGAGACCGTTAATTGGCTTCTGGCTAAATCTCCACGCTGGATTCCACGGGGCTTGTGGCATAACAGCCGATAAGGCTGTTGAACACCTAGTAGCAATTGTGCCACGGATGTTAGACGAGGGTGTTTACTCATCTGGTTACCATAGTAGTCGCGGACATGTATATCCTGCTGTCGGGGAATAGGGTCGTCGGAGCAGATCTGGGCTGTTAGCCATATGGGGCTCTAGGAAGGGCCTTTGCAAACCCCTGACAGTGGAACCCGTGCAACTAAAGCAACCACCGCTTCCCGGAGTGAAGCCTACAGGAAGGTTTAGAAGCTCACGCTGCCCAGGCATGGGGCACTTTGGGTCCCTGGTTTCCCCCTAGAAACCCCGAAGTTTCTGCTACTTCCCCAGAAATAACCCTCGTAGCGTCTCATTTCACAAGGTCGAGGGGATATTAGTGTCGTGCTGTAGTCTGCCAGGTTTTGTCAGAGAGACCCATGGGGGTGGCAGCTGAATTGCCTGGCTACACGGAAGGGGACAGAAGAATTGTATTGTCTCCCTGGCAGCACGTGTCTACCTATTGTTCCGGGATCCCGACGAACCGCACCAGTGGCTTGGCTGAGGTAATGTGATGACATCCAACATGAACCGCATTCAACTACACAGGCAGACCGCGATACCCTATGGAGAGATCCCGCTTCCCCAAGTAGGCCGAATTTCTCCTGGCTTGAGAGTCATGAAAACTTGCTGCGTTCGATATGCTTGAGCTGCGTTCGAACTCAAGGGCGCGTGGATGATGGAGATCACCCCCGCAATACGGGGTGCACTTAGTCCCGCACTAATCCAAGACTGCAGAGTACACCCAAATAAAGCCAGAGGTCATGTTAACGCTTTTGACAACGCATCGCTCACGTTATCCCGCTATATCCCGCTATATCGCGATCCAGGTATGCTTCCTGTGCCACACTCCTCCGGTCACGAGGAGGGCTCAAATCTGGGGCGGGCGCATCACGGTAGTTGGGATTCCTCCGCGTGCGTTAAGTCAAGGTAGGACCAGTTTCGTGAATCTGCCGTGGCGTTAGAGAGTTTGGAGCCTGTGTTGGGCAGGGTGTAACGCAGGCACACTCACTATTCTTCGGAGGCGCTAGCGGGTGCTCCCAACTTTTTTCGCTTGTCACTCCAGCTCGAGAAGAACTCCGACTCAAGACTTGCTTGCCGGTTATGGCTGGCTGGAATACTCTGAGGACCAGCAGGGCCCCTGGATTAAGAGCACTCAGGGTTCACGGCTCAGGTCATTCGACCCTTTGCATGTATAGACGGTGGAGGAGCATATGGGGACCCCAGATTTATGACCAGAGGCTTTATTTAGTTGCAAGGCTGCACGTGCGATTCAGCTGCTGTGATGACATTGGCATGAGCATACCCTATGAACATGCAGAGTATGTATGTGAATCAACATCTCTCGGTGATCACTAGTAGGGAAATAGCCTACTGGCTGGCAAAAACTACTTGGGTCCAAGTCGGTCAAGAAGTCACGCTGACCACTCGAAAAAGAAACCATGGCATTTGTATTGGATAGAAGCAAGTACGTATACGACTCATCGTAGGATGGCCAACGCAGCACTGGTTACCAATGCCAGAAGGGTTTCAAGAAGCAAGGGGTATATTTCTAGAGACGATCAATTAAGGGAGAGCTTTGGATTGGGTGATGTGGAGTCGGAGGTTTTCCGCTCACCGGAACGTCATTAAGCTTAAGAAAAAGACGCGATATCGCGACACATGATTGCAATGCTATGGTCTGGAACAGGAAGGCATAAGGAATAGGTAGGAAGACTAGGGTCACTGCAGCACCAAACTTTGACTTGCGACACTGTAGTAGTCTGGTTGGGTGGGGCTTGCTTTTTCTTATTTGGGGGGCAGTGTCAGCTGAGTGGGAATATGCACTTTCAAACGTTCTCTGATTTAACCGCCTGGTTTAACCGGCGGATCGCGCCTATTTACTATGGCGCCTCGACTGTAGTTATGCAGGCAGGACAATCCTATTGCATGAAAGAACCGAACTTTTACTCCACGCACTACTACACTTCATTCAACAAATCAGAAAGTTAACGTACTCAAAGTTAACGGAAATAGGGCGTAAATTTTGGGTACTCGGATTCCGGCGTATTAAGGGTCTATTGGGGATATGCTGGATCACTCAGTTCTATGTCGCCGTTACGACGGCATATGTCAGGTTTGAAATTTGTAGTCTCGATTGCAAGTGAAGAAAAGGAATATGGGGGCAATTTTGGCCTTGGAACGTGACCAAGCATATGCTGTTGTTATTTGTTTGACGGTTTTGTTTCTTTTTCTTACCCTAGGTATGTACCCCACGCATTTCTGAGTCTTTTCTAAACAAACACCAACAAACGTGATCTGCGCTTCCGCCCAATGAATGGAATATGCAATCGAGGCACATTCCACGGGTAGTATGCGGTGATCCACTCAGAGTTGAGTGGAAGCAATAAATGAGGCGGGGGGGGGGGCACTATTTTGTGCACCAAACTGTACATTGACAGCCCTAATTCCCTGAAATTCCAATTCTCGCCACTGTAGCATAAAATTATTTCGATAGCTATAGCCTGGAAGCCGCCGGTGGGATTGATTTATGCCCTGCATTCTCCATTCTCATAGTACCTAGGTGCCGGTACCGGTGTCATCACCCTATGACCAGTGGGGGTACCGGTACGGTTGAGATTTCCAAGGAGCTTCTGTACAACACTGCTCATACCGGTGACCATGGGAATGGGCCCTCACGATTGGGATCAGAGGACGACTTCTGGCCACCCCCACTATTGCCTTCACTACCGCGGCGTATTTCGGGGACCCAGCAATAAGGGCACACAGACTACTCTATAGGCCGACATTACATGTGGAATTGGCAGGCCGGGGGAAAATGAGAAGATTCCCAAGGACCAGACTATCCAAGGAGTCCCTGGCTGCCCATGGCTAGCGATAGCAGCGTGAAAATTTACTGTGGCCCTGACCTTTTCCCGACATCCAGTAGCTCTGGGGGATGCCACTATGCTCCAGATCCTCTCGCTCTCGCCAACCAGTCACGCAGGCTCGGGGCAGCGGTTGGCCAGCGAGAAGCAAGTAGTTGCGAGTGGGCATGGCGTAGAATGCAAAATGCCCCAGCGTGCGAGAGCGAAAGCTGAGTCGGTTTTAGCACAATAGCACGGTTGCTCTGAGCGAGGGGGGGCAGCGCTACTTGCAAGCAAATCTCCCCCGGCGGCCCCTGGCTCCCACAGACGCAGCCAGCGGCGACCGCGAGCACACCCACACCCACACCCACGACCACATCCACACATCCACACCCACCCCAGGCAGCCCGCACGCCCGCACTGCACGCCCACAACCACCCGCCGCCCTTCGCACAAGCAAAAAAAGAAAAGCATAGCACACCCACACACAGCTACTACACACACCAAATCCATCGCCAGCCGGCCCAAACAGGCTAGCCTCCTCGCCGGCCCTGCGATTCCTCTCAGATCCCACACCATAAGTATATCTCCAAATGCCGCCCCTCCATCCAGTCTTCCTAGTCCCGCAACCAGAAGGCCTACCAGTACACAACTACAACTACTTAAGCTCTTACCCAGAATAATATCCTTTCTGCCGGTTCGTTAGCTATCGAGCACTACTTATACCCCGGACTCCCCCGGCACAACTGCAGCTCCATTCTCATTGAGCTCACACCAAAGCACAACTTGAAGCGGAATTCAAGCATCACACCTGGCCCTCTCCAACCACTTGCATCTCGGCTTCACAACTCAAGATGCCCTCACGCTTAGCATCCCCTGTGCTCTCTGTGAGCATCAACGACATTGCAAAGGTCGACACTACCAACGTCGACAACTTGTTCACAATGTGGACCAGTACGTTGCCTTTCCACCGACTCGGGCTTCGTGGCCAAATGCTAACTGGTGTCTGCTGCATAGTCTTCTCGAAATGTGCCGACTCCCTGGAGAATGGACGGCGGCTGGAGAATTTGAGCTGGAGGCTGTGGAACAGGGAGACATTCTGCTGTGAGACCGTGGCCGAGGAGGAGACCACCAGCTCTGCGACAGTCCCAGCCGTGGAAGTCAAGTCAGTACGACGGGATTGCGATATTTCATATGCCGACATGCCACCACTCTCCGAGAGTGTCGAGAGCATTACTTCCGACTGCGCCAATTCTACATCTCCGCAATTTGAGTCCCGAACAGAATCCATTCACATCAAGGGAGCCAGGCCACAGTTTATCCGACGAGAATCCAGCCGGGGGCGAGAAAAGCACATGACCCCAGTGCATCTTGCAAAGTTAGTCGATGGGATGAAGACAGACGACATTCTTACTCACAGGGCCCAAAGTGTCCCCCCCAACAAGGCACAGAAGATTGCCGCAACTCCCATCCAGACCAGTGCACCACAGCCACATACCATGGCACCAACACAACCAGCAGCCGCTGAAGAAGAGACCCACAGTATTGTTAGAGGGTTCTCTCCGGCTCACATCTCTTCGTCGATCCGATCACACCGGGCTCAGCCAGAGCCCAAGAAGAAGCACATGTGGATTATCGGATCTACTTCTAGCGATGGATCTTCGTGCATGGAAGAGTACCCACAACAGCGAAAGCATGCTTCCTTCAAGGAAGAAGTTGTTACCAGGACAGTCGATGATGATGACGATGATGAGTACACCACTGAAGAGGAGATGGATGAGAGTGCTATTGATGATGATGAGTCCGATTGGGATTCCGTCAGTGAGAGCATGTCCTCCAGCTACGAGCAGCGAAACATGTTCCAGCGTGTGGAAGAGTTGGCTCAACCAGAGCTTCCATCACGCCGCTCCCTCCTCTCTACCCTACTTTGCGAACCCAGCCGTGCTGCCGCACTTGCCAACGCTGGATCACGATCAACACCTGCCCTGCGATCAAGAACCACTACTCCCCAAGGCCCTTCCGTTGCACCCTCCCCATCCCACGACTCCCCGATCTCACTCCTGGGTGGCCTCAAGATGACTGCAAGACCAATAATGGCTACCACCAACGTTCACCCACCCGCCCTTTCTCCTCGCACCACCCGCAGAAACATGCTTGCTACCGAGCTCACCGAGTCTCTCAGACAAAACCTTATCTGGGAGCGTAACCAAAGGGACACTACTGCTCAAGCTATCCTTAAGAGGAGACATACCGCTCACACTGAGATGTCGAAATTGACTGAGTATCCTCAACTCAGCCACATGTCCAGCAAGGACACCTCAAAGAACAACTCTTGGAACTACTTTTTTGACGGTCTCAATGAGTATCACACCAAGGGTTGGTGAATGGGGATTCAATATGTGATGTATACAAGTGGGTTTTGGTATTATGGCATCTATCACGGCGTTCTTTGTTCTCATCATGGCTTTCACGATTTCTTGATTTGGGATTACATCATTCTGGCGGAGCAACTGGAAGGCATACTTTGATTTTGATTTTGACTCATTTCTTTTGTTTATATTAATCATTTCCTTTATCTCAGGTTTGTTTGTCTTCTGGCGTTTTTCGATACCTACTCATGGGGACACCGGTGTATTACGGTATTTTGTAGCTCATAGTTTTTTTTCTTTCTCTTGTTATGGTTTCCTTTGTCTATTTATTCATCGGCGTCTGAAGTGAATGCTCATGTAATATTATTTGTTTGGGTTTGTTTATTTTCCTTTGTCGCATAACTCAAAGGAGCATCAATGGATGCTTGTGCCAACCAGACTACAATGGATGTTGCCTTCTTTGTACGCATTAGCTATTTTTCCTTATTTGTTCACAAAAGCGAGAGACAAAAAACTCTACAAAAAAACAGAGGAAAACAAGCAAAAATTATTAGTCTACAACAATGAAGAACACCACAATGGTGATGGGAAAAAAAGAACGTTTTGCAGCTCCACTGTCTCCACTGTGACTTCAATCCGCACGGGGCGGCTCGGTGACTCCGCCGTTGCCCCGGGCCTCACACAACTTCGTTGGGCAAGCGGGCATCTGAATATCCATCCTAACGGGTAAGTAGGAAACATCGAAATTTGCAGTCCGCACCGCTTCCCGTTTTCTTTTACCGGGGCATTTAACAAACTTGAACTGCCATCCCTCGTATGGTTGGGCCGCAATTCTGAAGGGAAAACAGGAGCATGTCGAGATTTCTTTCGAGCCTTGAGACGGTCTGTCGGGAACTTCTAGCTGCTCTAATATCAAATAACGGCCTGTACTAGTATCTATTCTGGCTAACCTGGGCTCTGAGATGAAAGGAACTTCCCTTTGACGTTTACCTTTGGTGAAAGAGAACAATGTTGTAATTAAAGATTTCAGGTTTTCTCCCATAGCGAACTACACAATGCCTTGCAAAACTCCAACCATATACCCGCGACGCGGAACCATGCCACTTACTATCTAGTACGAATTTCGAACGGGGACGAGGTTCGAGGTCACACTCGGGTTTACATTTGCGAGAGTATTTTAAGCTTAAGCATCATGATGAGATATTATCCCGGAATTCTCCTTCCATTGGATTCCCATTCCCTTCCTTGTTATTTTCCACTCTAGGGATGGGGAGCTAATAGGTGTTCAGGGCTTGAGGAACATTCTGGGCGTCGAGGATATTCTACGGAGTTTAGTGATCCACTTTGGCTAACTGAAGAACTAGCTATAAACGAGGAGCTACTCTATATTCTCCCGGTAATTACCGTTAGCCCTGGATGTGGGAAACAAAAACACCTCTAGCTATAGACCCTTACGTCCGTGGCCGGTCCTAGGTACTCGGGACAAAAAAGACATAGACTGCAATTGGCGTATGATCACGATCTCCAACTTCGGCGGGGGTTGAGGATAACGGATATGAACCCCTTGGCCTTGGCCGGTGCCCCCCGCTTCGATCTCGGCTGGCATTCAACGTAGTTCAATGCTCTCCTGCACTTTATACCTACATTTACATGTGCAGTGCAGTGCAGAGGAGTTGGGATTTGACACAACTACGTACGTTGGGCGTGCTGCGGCGTCGGTCAGGAGACATTGAGGTGGAAAAGTCACTCAACTGCCAATGGACAATTGACGGACTTTGCAATGCCAGCACTTCAGAGTAGGTACCAGCGCGCTTGTGATAGAGTTGTGATAAGCCGAAGCTTGCTGCCTTACTGCACTGCCATAGTCTGTGTAAAAATTACAAGTAGGTCGCAAAGATGGCACCTCTTGTTTCAGAGGGGCCTCCATGTCACCATACAATGTACATTATTACTTTTTCTCATCTGCTACCCAAGCTTTTTTTTTTCGCTCTCGGTGGGTTTTTTTTGCGCGCATACATGGTGAGGAGAAGATGGCTACTGCATTGGGGCGTGCAGTTTTTTTGGGGCAGCTGATCTCGAAGAGCTTTGAGATAGGAAACAGAGCTGGGACACCGTGAGCTGCAGTATCCGGGTTGCGGGGGGCGGGGGAGATGGGGTAATGAGAGCTAGTTATATGGATGGGATTTCCGAGTTTGTTTGCGTGTTTTTTTCATCTTTTTATTTGTTGGTTGATTCAACAGAGCTAATGAACGACAATGCAGATGCAGGTGATGCTTGTTCATGCTATGCTTCATGTATACATACATGGTACATGTAAGCTGCGCTGGCCGGGTTTATGGTCATAAACTGACTACCGATACCGAGAAGACAACAGCCTAAGGACTGCCGAACCTGTGGCTGCTATGTACTCAGAGCAATCAAGATAAACTTGCTCCAGATCTTCACTGGCAGTAGTCCGGTACCTTGAGGGCGATGCTTCATGCCTGTGGTGATCGATACATAGTTCATACGTTTTGATATGATTGCCATATTACCATGATGTGCTTTCGCTAAAGTGATAAACCGGTTATAGTCCGTAGATGCAACCACAGGGCGTCAAGAGCTGGCCGGAGATCCGGATGTGACCACTGCCTAGGCCTGCTGAGGTTCGATCTATCGTCAAATGCAACGTCACTCCGTTTGTCTCTGGTTGCTCGTCTCACAATTCTGGTTCTTGAGTGAATGTCAGTCCTTGGTATATGATCTTCGGTGCTCTCCTCCGGTTCTCTCGACCCGAACCCCCCACGCTCAATTACAATTGCGACTTTGCCCGTCACTTGTCTTGAATGTCTGTGAGGGCAGTACCCAATATGAGAACGACGCAACGCAGCACGGCCCGGATTAGAATGGACTGGGCATCACTACCGCCGCCGCCGCCCGTTGGTCCGACACCATACGAAGGCTGGCTATTTGTTTCTCAAAGTTAAACGAAACACCATAGGTGGCCCTGGCATGGCATATTGCATCATCGGCAACCACATGTGACTCCGCTCGACAGGCTGCCCGAGGTCACTTGTGACAATTCAACTGGCGAGTCTAGCGAGCTCCAAATCAGAAAAAATAACCAGTAGCTGCCTTGGCCTAGCACTGTAATGGTCTGGCTTGAGCATTTCAAAATTCCCTGAATGGCGACGGAAGCGAATTACTTAATTGACACCAAGATTCAAAGTAGCTCATTAAGTATCACCAGTACAACCTGCCGTTTGGCGGCCTGCAGTTTGGATATGGATTCCAAATTAATGTTGCAGGTATCCTGCCTTAGCTGCTCGAAAACCTACAGATACCCTGCGGCTCAGCACGCCATAACTGGGACGTTTGGACAGGATAGGACGGAACGAGATAATCCCCATGCCCATGCCCATGCTGCCCACTGCCCACTGCCCAGGAGCAACAGAGGTACATATTACTGGAGTGGGAAATATAAGCGGGGCAAACGCATGCATGCTAGGAATTATGAAGGGCTGAATGGCAAGCATGTTACCTGCTGCTGGGAAAAGGTGATGTCGTCATACCTGCAGAGGCGCTGCAAACATGACATTAGGATACCTAGAAACATTTGCCATTGGCAAAATTTCGCAATTGGGCGTCAACCATCATGGGGATGGGGGATGGAGAAAGAGAGAAAATAATGGTATAAAGAGAGGAATATTATTCATACATGTGGGTTGTTACTAGATGGTTCGAGAGAATTTTGGCATTATCTGGTAGGTTTCTCCCCTTCGTGCATTGCGGGGGAACGGTCGGGCCTAACGCTGTTTTTATCCTCTCAATGATTGACTCAGGCATCTCCATCATACATGTCACCCGGGTATATTTATTTTTTGTTTTGTTTTTTCTTCTTGAAGCGGACATCCGCCCGGATTTTCTTTGAATCCACACCTGCTTGGTAATTCTACTGGCTGCCGAAAAACAAACCCATGGGCTGATCTTCCCTTATTTCCATGGTTTCTATTTCTATTTCAGGGTCAATTAATCCATCGATGGGAATATGCAGTTCAAAGTGCAACTGCTTCCATCCCGTTGGCGGAATGTACACCATTGCATTTCCGCCCTGGCCTCCAGCTTCGAATACAAACCATGGTTTTGTTGTCTAGGTGAACATTACAATTATGTTGAGGCAAAACTGGGGTTGTGAGTGGCCTGCCTGGGTTTTGCATACCAACATTCACCAGGATAGTCGGACGGTGATAGCAAATCAATGAGAACGCTGGCGGGAAAAACCGGGATCCTTCCAAAATTCACATGTGAGTAATGTCGCAGTTACCCCAGAGTGGGGAATGTGTACGTGTGAAGGTACATGTGCGTTATTGTTTGGATATCCACGCGGCGAGGGGTAATGTAAGATTATATTGCAATTGATTTGATATCGGCTCTTTGACGCATGTTGGATGGATAAGAGCTGATAGACAGAGTTGTGTGGCAGCAAGCAGGCCTAGGAATATGGAGTGACAAACATCATAATCAATTGATTATTTAGACTCGAATAAACCATCCGGAGACCGAGACACCCCGGAATACATGCAAAGATTCCTTGTTACTAAGTCACGCAATGGTAAATATCTAAGGCAGTTCGGTACTTGTAATAAACCTGGCAGTTGTAAGTTATACAGTACACCATGTCCTAGTCTGGCTGACCATGTCTATGTCTCTAAAGTAGTTGTACTTGGTGCTTGTGTTGTAAGCAGTTGCAACGGTCATAGCGAGGGTACTTTGTAGTGGTTGCGTTGCCAGCCGCAAAACATCCTTTTCGGCGCCACAACAGCGGCAATTGCGTATTCTGCCATATTTCGGCCGAAAGAATACGTGTAGGTTGACGGCAACCATGCTCACCTCAGCTATGGCGGATCCGGATCTTTACGAAGCGGGGGATTTACTCGAAACAGGCATTTTGAACTACCGGATGAGTACTACCACACAGCCGTTGCAGGCAGATGACCTGCTTGTCCGACCCGAAGATGATGAAGATGATTCAGGATACTTAGTAAGTACCGTTTGTATCTTCGTATCGACCATGGCCTTGACGGTTATCTCAACATGCACCCTAGCTGATCATGAGCATTATGATGACCATGATGTGCAAGCGGAATATTAATGGGATCTGATATATGCCCTTTGCTGATATGTATTGTATATACGACCCTCCAGCTATATAACCACCTTGCATATTATTCCATGCGGCGGCTACCTATCTCTTACCGGTATACCCCAGACACAGCCTAAAAGTTTATACACGTATCACGAGCTTGAAATCGATTACTTGTTCAATTTCCGGACTGCCCCTTGCTTAAAGGCTTCAATTGCATTAATTACGCATACCTGCATGCCTCGGAGCGATCCTGTGATACCCTCGTACTCAGGTTCGGCTTTCTCAGTTTGCTATTGGAAACCTTCCGGCGCCGGTGCCCTTTTTTACATGGTAAGGCAAGAAAGGCCTGCATTGTCTTTTTCTGCGAGAACCGTACTTTATTAAGTTTTTGGTACGACCATCAGGCAGAGTACAGGTGCCCATTGTACTTATTGTTGTTTTACGATATACCCCACAAAAACCTATCAGTTGCCGGTTCCATGAATCAACTGGTCACAAGGCCATGCAGTCGGGAGCGGTGCCTTAGGCTTGCGGAGTATGGAGCGGGTACAAAAATATGAAAACAGAGGTTATTTGATGATTGGTGGGTTGGCGGGAAATACGGTTTGTCTTACTAGGAATTACCTATTTTAGGGCGGTGATGGGAGAGGTTGAAGCTGGACTTGGTACGTCGGTGGACAAGCTTACACAGAATTCGGCAGCGGCTTCCCATTTGTGGACCTGCTTTTTATAAATTCGGGATTACTACATCATGATGCGCATCGCACTTCTGTTGCACATGCCTGCATGCGCCTGGCGTCCAGCCATGCGCTGGATGGGATGCGATTTGCGATGAGGTCACGTTCGCCGCCATCACCAGTACGTACAGTCCATCAGTCTAGTCGTCAGGCGTCGTCGCTGTTGACCCGTTCGTTGGAAAGGCAGCCATGTGTGGGAGAGCCCTAGAAGGCAGCAAAGCAATGATCATCGCCTTTAGCATTTAGATTATGGCTGACTTACTCAGCTAGCCAGTGAGAATCTAGAAATGGCAGGTCTAAAAAATTTCGAAATTTCAATCGCAGGGCCCCAGTCACCCCGCGTAGACTTGTACCTGCCTATCAGAGGGCTGAGTTGGGCTTACTGCTTTGGAATGATTGACTGAAACATATTCATGTCTTTCGGAGAATTTGTTGAGGCAGCGCGGCGGGGAAATTGACATGGTCAGGGGAAGTTATGCTTTTGAAAGGTCTTGGTTGGATAGTACGTATACGATACGGTAGAGCATGGACATGTCCCACTGGTACCAACGGTAGCAGCGTTTCAGGGTGCCTATTGCGGTAAATCTATAGAGGGGCTGATCATGTGGTTTCAGTCATTTGCCCTCGATCTGAGTCTGCGGTTGGCTTGCCATGTTTCTCATGTTTGTTGTCTTAACTGAATGTGATTTGAATTGTTTGTTTGTTGCATTGTTTGCTTGGATAATGTCTTTGTTTTTCCTCTTCCCGCCCACCTGGACCACTTTGGGCGCCTACCTTCCCTGCCGTTCTAGAAATATTGAATTTTAACTGGTTGGGTGGGCTCGGTATGTGGTGTGTGTGTGTGTGGTGTTCTGTGTGGGGTGGGGGGAAATTTGATGCTGATGCTAACAAACAATACGTTAGGTATTTAATTCACCAATATTTGCAACGGGAAGGGATTCTTTGGTCTCGTGCCTTTAACTTACCGAACAGGCCTGCAATTCGATCTGTCCCGCACAGGGATTACGACAATACTTAGTGGCAAGGCATCGAATAGCAATTCGGCGTCGACCCGGGGACTAGATGTGGGGTACGTCCGCAGTCCCGTTTGCTTATAACTATTGGTATGTATACCCCATACATGCACTAAGTAATGTACCCCAACTTTCTCGATCGACGAATGCAATGCATTCTGTCTTCGAGATCTAATTCTAGGGTCGAGATCGATGGATTTTTTATTCCCATGGCTGGGCTGCTCATTATAAAGTAACGTGTAATATTTTTCATACATCTTGCATGTTCCTGACTCTTGGTGAACAGGCTTCCCTACGGGACCAAC
>Ga0307511_10002362_pt1 | contig 19723 bp, 16 predicted proteins | sample 13_EM_MG_FD_200266 | JGI IMG/M metagenome (GOLD analysis project Ga0307511, IMG submission 200266) | Populus trichocarpa ectomycorrhiza microbial communities from riparian zone in the Pacific Northwest, United States - 13_EM | ecosystem: Host-associated > Plants > Roots > Unclassified | place...
GCGTTCGCAATGTACTGGAGCGGAATATTGCTGTAAATATATCAGGGTAATAATGTAATTCTGACGATAATTTAGCATATCGTGTGCTCAATTCAATCACCAGTTTTTCTATACACACAGGGGGGGTGGGCTGTTGCTTTTCCTTTGCACTGGTCTTCAGGTGCATAGCTCAACTATTACAGCAAATCCTTTAATTAAAGCTATTTATTCAATCAGACCAACTCCAGTTATCAAATACCCCACACCTAAACTCTTGTTTTTCTTTTTTTCAAAAAAGAGAATAGAGAATGCGCCATAGCGTACAACTCGAAAGGTTGACACTAATTATACATGGTGGGTGGGGTAATTAACTCGAACCTTATTGTATGAAATCAAACCTTCATCTCATCCATGTAACCCAGAATCCTAACTATCCCATAACGTAACCCTATCCTCCTTACCCCGCTTTCAGCTCACGACTTAATTATTATTATCATAATAATTGATCCTTCTTCCCTCCTGGCGCCTACGGGGGGGGGTCGCCCCCTCCGCTAACCCGGGCCCATAGGGTCTCTGGAAAGTCAACACTGGCGGCGGCCGGTAGAACCTGAAAGTCCCATCCGCCTGAAGACCGGGAGCTTGTACACAATCCCTTCTCCTGCACGAATGCAACAAAGACCGGTCCATGTAGTCGGCCATGGCTTCGATACTATTATAGCGATAGGTAGCGTAGCTATAGACAAACTCGGCGTCAGAGTAGCCGTAATGGGGGGTGGTAGGGACTGGAGCCGGTGGTTGTGTTGGATTTGCGCATTGGGTTTGTGGTGGAGGATTTGGAGTAGGGGGGCCTCCTGACCTCCCAGTGAAATACCACATTGGAGATGGCGCGGATATTGGAGATTGATTGGGTTCGTTACCGAGTAGCGGATTTACTACTGCTGCCGCTAGAGAAGTGCTCGAGGAGCCTGGTTTCAACTGGGTGGAAGGTCGGCTTGCATTCTGCCCCTGCTTCGGTTGGGTTGCAGCTGTTTGTGCATCTTTGATTGATGATGCTTTGTCTGCCGGCTTTGCCAACACGGATTGGGATTTCGTTCCTCCTGGGGCGCCTCGCTTTTTCGATTGCTGTGTTGGGTTGGGTTGCATCGTAGAGACCATCGAGGGGTTTGCTGCAGCTAGACGCTGTACCTCTTCGCGGAGGATTGCTGCTGACGAGGTTGAAGCTATTTTCGCTGCCTTGCGACCGACAGGCTTGATGGTTTCCGGCATGGGCTTTTTGGAAGTCTCAAAATCTCCACCTTTTGGCGCGGGACCAGCAGCCATGGCCGATGTCGTCTTAGGATGCCCACTGGCTTCTTGCTTCGGGTGCATCGCAATAGTGCTCTTCAACTCCGTCTGCCCTTTTTGCCCGTATGCAGCGTTTACCTGGGTGGCTGCGCTCCCACCCTCATCCACCTTCTTCCCCTTCTTATCAATCGTAATGCTCCTCGCCTTGTCCTTCAAGATTGGGATCCTCGAGCTGAACTGCAGCGCTAGCAGCAACCCTGAGACATCATCGGCGGCATCCACCTGGGTCCCATCTTGGAACTCCTCATCCTCCCAATCACTACTGTATTCAAAGGGCAGACTACCGGAAGCCTTATTCTTGAGCTTCTCATTAGTTGCTTCGAGAAGTGTTTCTTCGTAGGTCTTTTGAAGCACCTTAGCAGTTTGCTTGGCCATCTGCTCTGGGAGGTTCGTACGAATAATCTTAAGTTCCCCGAGCATGTTGTCAGTACCAGTATCCACAACCAGGTAGCAGTAGTACCTGAAATGGGGTCAGGGAATGCGGAGGCACGGACCGTACTTGTGGTATTATCGACGTATGGGTATACTTCTTGTGAACTGGAATTAGGAGCTGTGTGCTTGTTTGTTGGTTTCGAGTGACCACGGGGGATGGCAGCTACTTTGTCTAGGACAAGAGCAGATTGTGCAGCGAAACCTGTATATCAGACCAGTACTAGTATCTCGGCATAACTTAAAGTTGTTCATTGTTTGGTATACTGCCGAGGCTGAGGCGTAAGTGAGGGTTTGTAGGTGCGAGGCGTTGCTGTAGTATCTTAACTCTTACGGGTGTCGTTGGACGACTGGTCGAGTACGAGCTGAGGATAATGCTTACTAATGTCTCTATATGATTTATATGACTACATATATGTACTTACTACTAATTCTAGTTGTATCGTCTAGAGCAAGACTACCTAGTTTGTATCTCCCTTCCTTCCTGGCCCGAGGAGAGGTAGTTCAGGCTCGGACGACAAGGCACTGCCTGGCAGAAATAAAACAAGGAAACATTACGCAGCTACTTACTTACTGCACATGTTTGTTAACCCATCAATTCAGAGACTACCAGCAGCAGACAGAATTAGTCGTCGCGTGGCTGAAATTAGTTACGTAGGGGGGTATTCAAAATTAGGGAATTTCAACTGTCTTCGGGGGTGATTACACTCGTGTACAATCGGAAGTCTCGATTCCACATTCATAGAACCATATGTATGAATCATATACGCTTGTAATCCAATTGTAAATGCATATCGAGGCATTAGTATGACTTACGGGCTACCGCTTACAGAGGATTTTATCCCGGAGAATGGGACTACGTTGGGGAAAAAAGCTAGCAACCAGCCTAGGTACGTCGAGGTCGACGGGGTTGAATCCTGGTCATCCCCAGCCCCCAAATAATACTTCATCCGATGCAACATTTTTATTATAACTGCATCCCTTGTAAATGAGAAGTATCTACATGAAGCATTTTATCAACGGGCCCACATAAATAAATACCTTGCTGCAATATAATCCAAGCCTCCAACGAAAATACATCCTCAAAACCCCCTCCGGCTCGCAGACCATCACTCCCGTCCTTTCTTCCCGATCACAGCTTTTCTAACCTCCATAACCTTACCCAGCTCCCCATATGCACCCCGGATTATTGTTTACTTCATATTTTCCAGCAGGTATCTCACACCTTCCCAGCTCTCCTCCGCCGTAGGTAGGATCTGGTCAGGTGGCAAAATAAACCCATATGTACCTGTATCCCTTAATTCAGCAGCGAACGAGTATTTAATCTTGTTAACATCATAAGCATAATCAACCGAAGTACCTGTAGCTGGGTATATGGTACTACAGATAGGACCACTCTTGTAGATGGTTCCATACCGCTTCTCCGCCGCCACCGCATAGCCATTAGCTAGGGTCACAAGCTCGGCGTTGTCTAGAGCTTGCCAGAGGCAGGAGTATGAGTATGGCGACATGAAAAGCTGAGAATAGGCGTGCCAGTCAATGTAAAGCTTCGCACCAGCAGTACTATTCGCAAGCTTGTCGTTAAACGCAGACAGAGCCTTGAATTCAGCGGTATCACCAGCACTACGGCCCCTGAAGGCGTCGTTGCAAGGGTCTGTAGAGGCACCACCAGGGAAGTCCCATTTCCAGGCCCAGTTACGATTGATGTCAATTCCAACACAGGTGCTTTCGGGGATGATAGCTCTGTTCTTCCTCCAGAGCCGGTCGGTGGTTTGGGTGTACACAAATCCTGCCAGTCATTAACACCAGAACCAACACCCTTTTATTGTAATCCGAGGAATTTACCATCAGGATTCACCACGGGGAAGATGTAAAAGTCGTATTTGTCGACGAAAGCCTTGGTCAGGCCGTAGCCATAGCTGCTAAGAAGATGCCATGAGAAGTACTGATTGGTCATCGTAGAGATCCATTCACGTGCGTGGGCGGTTCCATGAAAAATAACGGCCGGTCTTCTGCCCTTTCCAGCACTGCCCCAGATATGGATACCAGTAATTGGACGGCCCTGCTCCGAGTGTCCGGCGACTATAGTCTCCGCTTGATTGGGAAATCGTTTAACCAGCCACCTCATGAATTCCAAGTGTCTATCGTAGTGGTGATATTCGTTGAAGAAAGTCGGGCCAGTTATAACGGAGGCTGTGGAAGGAATACTTTTAGGATATGGTCCCAATAACCCCAGGAGCTTCTCGGATCTGGGATCACTCACATTGGCCTTCGGTGCTCGCGCTCTCTGCACGGATAGATGCACCAAGATCTTTATGCATCTCGGAGACCACAAAATTCTCTATGCCCTGTCTGAAGGCAGTGAGCTTATTCTTGGGGACCTCCAGATCCACATGTGTGCTATCAGCACCCCAGAGGGCAAGGTCCAGTTTGGATACCAAATCCTTGAAACTGGCTACTTGGTCGGGACTATTTCCAATATCAATTCGAAAGACTTTGACCCCATCGTAGGTTACCTTCGGCGGTAAAGCAAGCGCAACACTCGCAACACCCAAAAACGCAGAAATCAGATTCAAAGAGAGCTTCATGATGGGTTCAAGACTACCGGAAAACAAAACGTGTGAGTAGATCGTCGCCTCCGATCGGAAGAAGTGGGACTGGGATTCAACTTATAGGTAAATACACACACGCCCCACCCATCAGTGTACCGGTTCACTGCGGACCCCCATGTACGAGCTAGGTGCCTGAATCGACGAGCTGAATCGACTGATGAACTGGTCCGATGACATCCTTGCAAAACATTATGCGGTGATTTATCCAGAATTGGTCTAGTCATGGGTGTGCCTATTTCGAAGCCGGTACCTAGGTAGAGTCTCAAGTGAACTTACGGTATTTATGTACCGGTGGTTCCTCTACGGAGTACATACAATCTGTAAGTATCCGCCTGGTTAACAGGGTCAGTTTCAAAATCCTCGGCAATATCTAGGCTTTGTATTGCCTTCGTAATATCAAGTTTTGAATTAATATTTCGAAGACCACAAGACCCCCGTGAGCTTGTACCCACAGGCTTCCCATGCTGCGCAATGCAAAGTATCAGCCGAGTCTTACCGTATACCGGTATACCACCACGTATCCGCCTCAAAGCCTCAGGCTGACTTGGCGTATAGACTTCGAAGAAAAATAAATTAAAATACTACCACGCAGTCATATCTTAGTCTGGATGACATATGTGTAAGAGACAGTTCTAGCGTTGAAGTTGGGGAGCGGTGAGACGTCGCCGATAGCCCTTCGACATATGGAATTTCCAATTGATTACGAGAAATATGTGGGGGAGGTGACTCGCTCCTTCTCTGACAACCTAAATGAGATACAGACGTGTTGGCTCCAGGCATGCTGATTTGCAATTATCCACTCTCCATGTCCAGCCATTCCGCCGGTCCAATTTGATAACCCAAAGCATCCGATACCGAGATACCTATCACACAAATAACTCTCAGCTATGCTCCCATGGTTAAACAATGTTTGTCTACCTGGTTCCCGTTCAAATCCAAATCATGTCCATGACGTAAACCCCTTAACATCCGTTCTGTACCCATATATATGGCTGTATGTATGGGGGCTATGATCACTTCACCGATGTTGAACTGAAAAATACCGATGCAAAGAATGGGTATATTCCAAAGCAATTAGTTACTTCAACGCTCAGAGAAATTCCAATCGAGTTGTTAATCTAGATTGTAACTCTAGATTGTACCGTATGTCGCCTGTGTTGGAGGAAGAACATGTTATAATCTACCGATCAGTACTGACCAAAGCCTCGCAAAGATGATCCCTGACAGCTTCTGGTCACTTTTATAGCCCTCGCAAGGGGAATAAATCTGAGATACAGCTTGGTGGCAAAAATTTTCATACCCCTTGCATAAATGGCCAGAGCATGCAGCGCGCTTGAGACATATCTAGAGCGGCTGTCACCAATTCAGTGGATGTCTGACTTCTCCTGAATACTCTGAATATCTAACAATAGCGAGGTACGTTCAATCATTCATTAAGAAATGCTCTTCTAATATCCTCTATTATGTCAACTATGCCAACCCATACTGATTCCAACTTAGATATCCCTCTTATATCAATCGAAGGCGACATTGATGCCACCACCGATGCCACAAACTCTACCACCAACGCTGATGCTGCCCCAACTCTAAAGCGGCTGACGGATCTTGAGAAAGGAAAGATTATTTTTGCCTATGAACAGGAGTGGGGATATCAACGGATAGGAGATTATCTTGACCGACCAAAGACAACTATACAGTCCTTTATTAAGCGGTATATTGAGTGGGGGGCCCACGAGAACGGCAAGCATACAGGATGTCCAAAAAAGATATCGGAGGATGTGGGAAAAGTCATTCTTGACTTGATTGAAGGAGATTGTTCAATCTCTAAGATGGCACTTATGCAAATTCCGGAGTTAGCGATATTCATTCACGAACCTTAGATCGCATGCTTCGAGGGAAAGGGATCCGCAAGTAGATAGTAAGAAAACGGCCAAAATTTCTACCGCGACATGCATGTGCAAGATTGGCGTGGGCACTTGAAAGAAAGCACTGGACTAATGATCAATGGAAAAATTATATCTGGCCAGATGAGTGCAGTGTGGAGCGTAGCAAAGGGGGGGGTGAAAAGTGGGTTTGGAGGAAGAAAAGAGATGATCGCTTTGCAGCAGAAGCAGTAGACCCAAACAGGTATGTAAATACTTGCGGTTTTAAGCATACATAGACTGATTTAAGCTTATAGGACATGTCGTGATACTTCTGTTATAGTGTGGGGATGCTTTTATGGATCAAGGATAGGATATCTATGGCCACTGCTAGAAGGACAAAATAATGCCATCAAATATGTTGAGATCTCGGAACACACTCTGGGTGATGTCCGTATGGAGTTGAGCGAGATGGGTACTGATGATCCAGTTTTCATGCAGGACAACCCATCATTCCATACCTCCAAACTTGCACACGCATGATTTAAAGAGAATGACTGGGTAGTTGCAAAACACCCTGCATACTCTCCTGACATGAATCCAACTGAACATGTTTGGGCATACATGAAACGCCAACTTCACAAAAAATATCCTCATTTGCTCAACATGCCACGGGGACCAGATGTTGTGAAGGAGGCATTAGCAGATGCTTTGCTGGAGGTCTGGAATGCTATCCCGGAGTCGATTTTGGAGAGCCTCTATACCTCTATGCCCCGCCGTCATTAAAGCACAGGGCTTTTTTTAATTTTTTTAAAAGTCTATACGTCGATTCGACCTAATGCCATGCGATGAAAGCACAGGGCTGGTATACAAAGTACTAGATCTAGAGGCCCGGTCGGGTTTTGTTGTTTTCCTTATTCTATGTCACTTACAAAGTCGCTCTACCATACCGCATGCTTGTCACCTTGTTATATTCCACGGCCGTCCGTATACATTGCATATCCGTCCGCGGCTAAACCTAAATTATGCGCGCTAAACGTCAGATATGCATTAGTCTGGTTGGCACAAGCCGCTCTCCTAGAGCGATATGCATAGGCCAGGCTCAGAGTACGAGATTTTTTGCCACCAAGCTGTACTTAAATAGATTACAGAATTTGGAAGCTATTCATACCATCCGAAGTAGACCAAGCTGCCGAACCAGGCTACTTGCCCCATGCAACAAGTCTAAAAAACAACCCCATCTTAACTATCCCTCAGACTAGTATATACTAAATCATACCAACTAGGTTGCAATGAGGGTGAAGAGTTACCCTGAATTATATTAAAATTTCAACTGCGTAAAGCAGACCTCAAGTTGAGTGATAGGGGTAATTGATTGTTCAGCAAGTGCACTGGTCCTCGAACTACCCGGGAAGCTGCCGCAGACTAGTTATGATTCACAAGATCTGCAATGTGTATTACCATGAGGCTACCTCTTGTTACCGATGGTAACAATCGTCCTGTAAGGTCCCAGAATTACTGAGCATGGTTGGAATCACTTGAAAGTGCATAATGGTTGCGAGCAACCCGATCAAGTTCCGAAATACCTGGTACCAGGCTACTACTTAAGTGATTAGCTAGGTTGGGCCTGGAGATGTCTAGTGGGTGGTGATGCCAGTACGAAGTCATCCCAGAAATACCCAGGTAAGCAGGTACGTTTTCACACCGGGTAGTCTCTTTGAAGACTAGAGTAGATACCCCGTGGTTATCAAAAAAAGAGTATGAATTAAGCTGAGTAAAAGTGCAACGTACCTTGAATAAAGGTGTAACTACCCTTTTTAAGGACCGAGCAAGAGCAATAAGACATAAAGGGTAAGTGAAAGGGTAAATATAAGAGTAAGTATATCAGGGTGAGTAGTGAGCATGTGAAGGTGAATATGAGGGTAAGTATCAGGAGTGTGTATAAAGGGTAGAATAAAGTGTAAAAGAAAGGGCAGAATAAAGGCGTAAGAAGAAGAGTCGTGAACCCCAGCCCTCTAGGAGCAGAGCATCATCATTATACCAACTAGACCAGCAACTTTTCAGATGAGGTAAGTATATGAAATGTAAAAAGGAACAAAAATGATAAAAATCTTATCTCCCCAAGTCTTAACAATGAAGTGTAAGATACCCTTTACACAAAGGGCGGCCAGGAATGTTCAAGTACAAATGTGTAGATACCCTTTAATTAACACTTATTTCATAACCATAGGGGTATAGAGGATCAATACCTCTATCCCCAAATACAGCCCCTCTGGGGAGGATCGAACCTACAACCAGCGGGAAGCTTGTTCCCGGACCATTAGACCTACGCAGTCACAAACCAGTGTCCCTCCAGCCCCTCCTCCTCCTAGATCCTAAACCGAAAATAGATGAATATGCAATCTTGAGAAAACTGCTAGAAATTTGCCGGTGTAACTTTACCCTCTAAAAGCTAGATTACAAAATATTTATCTAGGTTTACCAAAGCACTGGATGTTTCTGTAACTTGCTTGAAACATGCAATACGGTTGAAGGCTGCTGAAAACCGCCTGTGTACTCCCGATACCTAGTGAGGGGTTATGTTACCCAGCACGGTCCCCTCTGTGAAATAGAAATATTTAATACCTATTACATACACTGGCAGGTAGTATATGGCTCTAGTCTGGTCATCTTCGGTGACCCTTGCAGCTGGCATCCCTGATCATAACTAGAGTAACTGAGCCTTGCTCCAGGGACATATTCATGCAATAATGGTGCGGCTTTAATACTGGATCGTCAGGGTCCTCCCATGTGACAAATATCCCCGGTCTGTTTACTGCAATTGTCGGAAGTTAATTCTAGGCGTTTGTTCATGTCTAGCCCGTACCCGGCCGGCACACCCCACGCTCTGCGAAAGTTCCATAAATCGTATGTACTCAGAATCACTACCTACTTAAGTACATATAACGTGAAATACCGGAAAAGAAAACCCTGGTACTGGTAGCCTTTCTCAATCCGCTACCCAAACTTGAGGCAGGCCTCACTTCACTTAATGGTGACTACGGAGGATTTGACACGTACCGTACGTATATAGTTGGAAATATCAAATCCTGAAGCCTAAACACCAGGAAACATTAACTAGACTAGGAAACATTACCTTATACTTGGACCCAGTCAGTGTCAACCGACAAATGAGTACTTAAGTACTCGTCACATAGGTACGTACTGTAGAGTATTACTCAGCAGTGTGGTTGAAGGGTACGCAACAGGGTAACGTAAGCTTATTTTGCGATGCGTTGTGCTATATCGATGCACTGTTCATATGGGACGCACGCAGGCGGTTTGAATTCAACGATACCTAACTCTCTGTAAGGTATTCCGGTTGCATTGTAAAGCTGATACCCAAGTTGGGTCTCTCTACCCCAGATCTTTGGCATACTGCATTAGCCTTGAAATATCCGTTCGCCTCCAACGATCCGATCGACAAGCTGATCTAAGTATAGGGTTCAACTATATATAAAGTGCGGACAATATATTTCTAACAAATTGTAATTAAACTCGAATTTAGGTGGTTAAATGTCTAACTGATCTTCCTATTCTCAATGTTCACCGTCCACTTTGAACATTTGGAGTTAACCACCCAGCCTCTTTAGGTCTTGAAGCTATCTAGATCCCGAATCTACTCGCATGTCCACATAATTGCAGCGTATTTTAGTCTTCCAACCTCACAGAGGCTTGGACTCTTGTCAATTTGCGGACGCTCAGTAACCTCCGCACTTTAGATTTCCTCCCATCTTTAGAGTAGTAGGTCATAGGGCAAAGGTATATTATTCGTTACATGAGATGGAAAACAGTTGATACTGCTGTACCACAACCATTACATTGAGCATACAATCGATGTAAAGCCAATTTAATGCGGATAGTCTGATGTACTTAAGTATGGAAGGAGGCAATATATGCTTCACCGACATCCATTCTAGAGAAAGCCTTTCCACGTAGGGGCTTATCTGCATGGACATATATATACTAATCTTGTAAGTAATATCATCCTTGTTTTTCTTTTCGCCGTGAGCTTTGCAAGTAGTTTTTTACTTCAATTAATATAATTATCGTTGGGAAATATGATATGATGGAATGTTTCTCTTGAAAAAAAAAAAATTTTAGGCACCTGGCTGAGAATGGTTTAGTTGACCTCCTGCTGTAGAGCCCAGTTGTTATGTAAGTAGCGTGTATGTATGTGTAGCCTAGTCTGGTTGTGTGTAGCCGGAGTCTGGAGTAGTCTCGGTCTGGAGAGTGCAGCCGCACTCATGAGCTTACTCTAAGCACTCTAGTCTGGGTGCAACTTGGCACCTGGTCCCTTGTCATCCGTTGGTTCCGCCAACAAACCAGACTACCGCCAACACATCGATCATTCATCCAGAGGGGGAGAAGCAAACGACAGACAGGTTCTTGCCTAGTAGTTCTTGCCGGAGCCCATCATTGGCCTCTGCTGTCGTGGGATCTGATTGATTGCTCCGCATTCCGCTCTAAAGTAGCAGGTTTATCCTATTTTCGCAGCACAATACATTAGGTACCCACTCTTGCCCCGAGTCAAGGGCTGATCAAGACATGTGATTGCTCAAGCTCATCTCGTCATCTCGCAGGAGCTTCCCGTGTGAAGACAGTAAGTATTGGTACCGGTACTACTCCCCCTTCTTTGGCCCAATCATCGCGATGCGAGACAGGCGTGAGCCTGCCCGCATGTTTGCTATTTTGAGTGAGGTCTTTTTGTTTGTTGTGGACTCGTCTAATTGGCTTGCGCTGTCGGCTGGAACCGAGGCCGAGCCAACCTTACTAGCCCTGCCTTTAACTCCACTCTCCAAGTTTATTGGACTGTCGCTGCCCCTCTTCTGCCCTTGTCGCTCCGACTGCAAAAGAAGCTGATCATGCACAAATTGTGATCAGGGTGCAGTCGCTTCCTTAACCTCCGCCGCCTCTTCCTTCCAAGAGGCTTACCCTCTTTCTGCCAGAGATTCCTCTTATCGGATTCGCTGACGAGACATTCTTAGTCTCCTCAACATCGGCCACGTCGTTGGGAGAAGGTTTAGAGAGAGTGTGTGGTGTGTCCAGCCACTAGTACCTCCGAGCGACTCCACTGGAACCCCTCCATCGTCCCCCTCCCGCACCGGCGCTGGCTCATCCATCGTGGCATCCCAACTTAGCGGACCATAGGCAACGAATACTTCCTTTGGCCAGTGACTCCCACGTGAAGTGCACCTAACTCTGCTTCCCTGCCCTCGAATTTTGATCTTCGCGCGAGCGATCTCCGGCTTTTGTCGTTTTTATGAGCTGTGGTGCGGAGTCTGTAGTTGATCGGTATTTTTTTGTATGCGTATTTACGTTGCAACAACGCGAATATTCGACTAGGCAGAGGATACGGCAACTTTACGGCACACAACCGATCGAGCGAGAGATCAACTAGAGGCTTTGAGTAGCAAATAAGGTCTTGGTGAGTAGGCGATAATGTGAGCGAGAGCATCGCGAAATACAACTCCCCGTCCCTGAACAAACCCTCCCCATCTCCACCTTCATGAAGACTCCTGAAACTCTTGCGAGGGATGGAACGAGTGGGATGAATGCTGGAGGGTATCGTAAACGGACAACATCTATTGGTTATTCAGTTGGGGCTTTGTACAACTCAGTTACTGGTGGGGGAGGGGTTAGTGATGACAATGGGTAGCACTAGGAGCCGAGAGGGGGAAGTGGGTGGGATAAGGCTTCTGGGGGGGAGTTCCAGGTTTTATGATGAAGTACTATAGCTAATATTTCTATTCTTTGCACAGCTTGCTACCAGTCTCGCATCAGCTTGAAGATCTACGAAGTCGAGATTTCGGGAACGCGGTATTCCGGGACTGCCCATAGTCAACTTTACCTTCCATTAGCAATACCATCATCCTGATCATCGGCATTATCAGTGTTAGCTATTCCGCTCTAGCTGTCATACCCATCATCCTTTGGTGCCTGCTTTCCATAGTGGCGTTGAAAGCACGGACAATCTCGTTGACGTTTAGCCTTTCTCTTATAGGACGACTCTATTGGGCTTACAGAATCAATCCTTAGGAACGAGACTAGATATACCCTCCCTCCTGTCCTACAGGTGCTAGCTTATCCAGTGCGAAGTGCTGGGAAAATTGCAAAGGAAACGAGGTTCTAGGAGCCTGAGTGAGTTATTCTATTCCCGGTTTAGTGATCTCTGAATTCTATACTTCGTTCCAATGTCATAGCCTACCCAAATTCTGCACCTCATGTTGTCTCTTTGGGTGCAATCTGGCAAGGGGGGAAGCTCTGCAACTACCATTTGCCTGGGAGTGATATTCTCATGGCACATTGGACATGTTTATCATTACTTGTGAGGTCAGGCTAATTCCCGGGAATTGTCATGCATTGTAGAAGAACTCTGCACCAAGTCCAGTACAGACGAAATCATGGCCTCCTCAACCTCCTCCTCCAATATGCACCACCCACACCCTCCGCAGCAGCAGCAGCAGCAGCAGCAACAGCACCAATCACAACCACAGCATCATCTGCAGGGATCAATTTTGCCAGCCTCGCAGCAAGCACAGCAGTCGAACCAACACGATGGTGCCCCACATCAAATACCTACGAACAACTCCTCAACGTCGTCGTTCTTAAATTTTTCGCCTCCTGGAGTTGGATTCAAATCACAGAATTCTAGATCTACTCTTAGCGGAGGGGTCGGATTGGATAGTTATCGGTCCAGTTCGCAATCATCGTTACAGAATTTTCACCAGAATTCATCTAGTGCACAGGAAAGGGGAACCTCAAACAGCTACAATCCCCCATCGTTACAAAATCAAAATAGCTTTGGTTCATCTACTGGAGCGGCGTCAGTTTCCTCATACCAGGCACAACAAGGGGTAAGTTGGAAATAACCTGACGAACTTGTATGCTGGAGTAGCCAGGAATGCTGATAGATAAGTATTTGCAGCAATCATCGCAGCAGCAGCAGCAGCAGCAGCCCCAATCACAGTCCAACTATAATTCCACACCACAGTCACAAAATCGGCAACAGCAACCAACAAAACAACCAACCGACGATTTATATGCTTCGCTGCTATCTCAACAGCTCCAGAATCAGCCCCAAAAATCCCACCAGGTTCCAGATACATTCATAATGACTTCACATACGGCGGGGAACACTAAGGTATCGTCCTCAAACGATCATTCGGCAGAAAATACGAGAGGCACATTTGGGCACTCGCAGGGCTTTGGCACGGGTTCGGGGTCAAATTCGATGTCGGGAAGTAACGTATCGAAGTCGAATCACAGTGGGCCAGGGTTTTGGGATGTTTCTAACGAAATCGGAGGCACGGGACTGAGAGGGAGTCAGCTTACTTCCAGCTCATCTAACGCACCTCCGGGAAGTGGTGGATCAGCGACTGCGGGGGTTATTGCCAGGCCGACCCCACCGGGTCAAGGCTATCAGCCCCCTCATCAACAACAGTCACAGCATGATCGAAGTCCGTCCTTTGGAGGAGGGTCAGCACCTGGCCCACTCCCTACTCCGAAAGCCCCACAGAATCAGAGTTCTGCGAATTATGTCCAGTCACAGCCGCAATATTCAGCTTCCACGAGCAATATATCACAACTGTCACAGTCATATAGCGGGTTAAACTCTTCAACTACGAGTCTTCCTTCCCTTATTGGTATACCTCAATCAAACTCGGCACAACAGCGGCAGCCATCTCCCTCTGTATTTCCACTCCCTCCGGTGGGCTCGCATCAGAAGCAATCGGGAAGTTACGTTCCGCAAAACCCACAACAGCAACCTCAGCAGCAACAATCGGTATCACAGAGGAATAGCCAAATTTCATCACGCTCTTCACCACACGTGCAAGCCGCGAACCCAGGTACAAGCCAGTCACCCCATTATTCTCCGCTACTGCAACATCGCCAGAACGACGGGTCCCCGCATCATAGTATAAATCAACATACTTCTCCTCAGTCTATTGCAGCCATTGGTAGCCCACATGGGAGTATCACAGGCACTGTCAACCCCGGTTCAGCGGGAACCAGGGCAAGCGGGAGGGGGAGCCTGTACTCGCCACCCCCTGCTCCCTCTCAGAATACCCCAAGTATAGGTCCTTCTGGGCACTCTGGGGCGGCGTCAGATCGTGGTAATGCTGGTAGCGTGGCTGCTAGGGAAAGAGAGCGGGAGCACCGAGAAACAGAACAGCGAGAGCACCGGGAAAGGGAACAGCGAGAGCACCGGGAAAGGGAACAGCGAGAACAACAGCGAGAACAGCGAGAGAGGGAACAGCACGAGAGAGAGCAACGTGAGAGGGAACATCACTATGACCATCATCAACCACCTCTTGGAGGATCTAATCGTCAAACGCAACAGTTGAGGTTCGCCCAGCCAAGTGGTCTTGGCAGGTCTGGAGGCATGGCCATCGATACGTCCAATATTCAAAATCTCACTTCTCCAATTATCGTGCAGAATCCTAACAGTGGAGGTCCACTCTCACCGAATACATTTTCTGCCAACGCAAGTAGCGGGATGAGGGATCCAATTACATTGTCTTCGAATAATCCAGCGTTGCACAGGGCTCTCCTCACACCTATAACTCATCCAGCCCCCCCCCCTGCTCCGAGTGCACCTCCGACGGCCAGTACACCGGGAACTGATTATTACTACTGGGGACCGAGCAGTGCGACATCAAATAGATGGGGGGATCGAGAAGAGGAAGGCGACTATGGGACTCCAGCCCCAGGACCAGCACCAAGCACAATGACAAGTCTCAGGGGAATGCCTGGCTCGGCAAGACAAGCTCAGAGGGGTGGGTTAATTGGATTTTGGAAGGGACCAGGGGTGGGTGATGATGCGCGGAGAATAGCCAGGAATGGGCCACCGAGCGGTGGGCTAAGCGGTGGAATGGATCTTGGTGGCTTTTCAGGGACAACTAATGCGGATAGGAATAGGGATAGAGACCGGGATGATGAACCGAGGAGGGAGCATCCTCAAGCGCATCCAGAGAGACCACAGAGCGTTGGTGATGACCCGGAGTTTGATACAGATCCTATTCCGGCAGAGTACAGACCGATGAGGAAGCTTGGTGAGGAAGAGAAAGCTGGAGGCTCGGGAAGTGGAAGCAATTCTCAAAATCAAGGACCGCCTCCCAGACCACACTATCAACAGGGATATGTTCCCCCAAACGTTACTCTTCATCATGGCAATCCGCCAAATTCACCCCCATCTGTTCATGCACCTATTGGCTACAGCAATGCTCAATATACTTCAAGGAGCCAACAGGGACCAGCACGGATTACAGGAATGCAGCCATCATCGGCCTCTTCATCTACCACAACTTTGCCTACAAGCAGCAGTACCACCCAGGCGGCGACAAGGGAGAGTATTATGCGAGGGCAATGGCTTGGTGGAACGGCAGCTGTTGCAGGACCAGCCCCAATTTCGCACTCGGCTGGCTCATCTACAACAGGAGGCCATCAAAGAAAATCCTCGGAAAACACGGTACAGCAACAAATGCAAGAAAGACCTAAGCAACCAGGGAGTATTGGGTCTGGTGTTATTCCGATGCGTGAGCAGCCAAAGCGAATGTTCTCGACCGATACGGTCAATTCACAAGAATGGAGCCATGTGTCCCCAGTCTCTTCCAGTTATCATGGAGGTTATCAACCTCCACAGAATCAGCTCCCACCGATTTCAAAGAGCAATACGGGGATGACAAATACGACTACTGGGTCTTTCGTCAGGGCAGAGGATATGCTCTCCAACAGCCTTTCCCCGGACAAACTTGAAGCAACTACTAATCCGAGTGCAGTACCGTCGCCGGAATTGTTCCAGCATCACCACCCTCTCCAGCACCGTCCCGTTCATCAACAGCAAAAATCACAGCAGCCAGTACAAGGGCAGCCACATCATGATAGATCTGTTAGTGCAGATGAGGAGAAGTTGGTTTCCATCCTGAAGGGTCTGTATAAGGTCCTTCCCGATAGCCACATTCGAAGCCTGCATAATTTCGCTCTTTACCTCTCCGAAGATGCGCTTGCAGCCGAGAAAGCGCAAAGGCTGTTGAATGGAAAGGCTACACCAGGCGGGAACAGGGGCTCATGGGGACCTGGTGCAATGGGTGGGGATATCAGTGACAGTGAATCGAGGTTAGATGCGCTCGCCAAGGAAAGGTTGCGGAGGTGGAACGAGTGGGTCGAGGCTGAGGAGGCTGAGAGAAAGAGACATGTCATGGCGCTTGACCCAAGAACGGGTAAGGATATAAGTGGAAAAGGCAAGGTGGCTGCATCCTCTAACGCCCACACAGGGTCCAATATCGAGAGCGGGAGGTTGAGCGGAGGGTCGGAAAGTTCTTCTGGAGTGTTTGTGAGGAGCGATGGGACTCTTCAAAGTGGAACAGGAGAGGTCATTTCCCCCCCAGCCAGTGCCGTTGGTCCTAGCAAAGCAGCAGCAATTGCACACTTAACAGAGACAAAGTCTCCTAAAGGCGGCATGGACAGTTCTTCGCATAAGAATCCGTTCGATACTGAAACTGAAGCCGAGCTGGATACTGAGGACGAAGCTACAGATGACGATGGGGATATGCATAATATTAAGAGAAGGTTGGATAACGCCGAGCAACCCGGAAGTGGGATGCAACCTTTACCACCCCCACCAAGAATTGTGAGGATTGATGATGGGTCAACTACTCCACCGGCTAGCTTGGAACCATTCTTGAACAAAACCAATCAGGATCAAGGTAATGATCGGAAGAACAATGGCAGCCCACCTCTCCAAACGTTACACCACCATCATCCTCCACACACCGATGTCAACTACCAATACGACCACTCGGCGAGGCGCAGAGACCGCAACAACAGCACCCCCCCTGAAGCTCCAGAGCCACCACCAGAGACCCCATCTCCTACCCCCACGTTTGTCCAGGTCGCAAATGCCCCGAAGGTGGAATTAGAATTGCAGATGCCGAGGCCTGTTCCAGGTATTCCTGCAATCAGGCTCGACCCCAGTGCAAGGAAGCGGGTAGAGGATGATGACACTTCCACAATAGCCGACTCAGACCATCACAGACCCGATTCGGATGCAGGACATAGGGGTCAACCTGGCGCCACGCCATTTTATCCAAAGTTCTCGAAACTAAAGGAGAACCACCGCCCCATTGATATCAAGAATCTGACCTCGGTTATTGCTGCATTTATGAAATCCGGCTCTAGTCCAGATACTGGTCCCGATATTCCTCAATTCTTGCACATGGCCTACCAGGCTCTAGATACGGCAACGCATTCCCCAAGCCTTGATACCTACCTTGGTGACGCTAGGCGAAGGCTGGATACCAGGACAAACCAAATTACTACGAAGTACAACACTGAGGCAGCGGCGAGGAAGCAGCAGCAGGCGGCGCAAGTTGACTCGTATTGTAACCAGGGCGCGACGTACGAGGATGTGGAATCAATTGAAAAGAGGTTCCAGCAGGAAGAGGCACAAAGAAAGATTGAGGTCGAAGCCCAGATCTACCAGGTATTCGAGAATGACTACGTCGAGATTGCGTACAAGGACGTCAAGGGGCAGTTGGAGGTCCTTGGTGGGAGGTGGTACGATGAGGTTAAGACATGGTTATTAAATACTGCTGCTGGGGCTGCAGAGAGTGCAGGAAGGTCGCAGCTAAGTGGGACGGCGATGCATTATTATCTCTTGCTGGAGGCAGTAGATTTGTTGAACAAATTGCATGTCTCGATGGAGGAGCATGAGCACGTACTTCAGGGGCTTGTGTCGGATAGGAATCAGCGCTACCTCCAAGTTTCGATCTCTCCACTTATCATGCAAGGCAACACCGAAGACGCAGCGGAGGCGGAAAGGAGGTTCTGGATGGATGAACAGGGGCGTGGATTGGTGGCACGGGCAGACTCGGTCAAGAGAGCTAGTGATCATGCCACAGCGGTGGAACGCATCGTATCCGATTTCATCAAGGGACTTAAATGCAAGTTTGAGGAGGTCGTGCGTGAGACATATGAGGTTATCTTCAAACTTCCTCCCTCTACACTACAGACTCAACTCTTCAGGAGGTTTTTCGATGACATCGGCTCCAACAAAATCACCATGGTACACCTCCCAGATGGAGAGAACCTGGCAGTTCCACTTGAGATAATTGGGGTGATTGGTGACTCGGTGCAGACTCTATCGGATATTGTTGGGTTGATCAAGGTGAGCTTGGATCTCCAGGCACAGGCACAGATAAGGAAGTGTGAAACCCAATGCTCGTTGCAAGTGGTACAGGATTGTAATCGGAAGAATGGGGTTACGGCACCACAGATTACCACAAACGCAGTCACGGCGGGGTTGGCGCTGGTGTTACCTGGTACTCTGAAGAGGTTGGGTGAGGAACAAGGGCGTACGGTTGCGGATGTGTTGGAGGAGAGCATGGATGTTGTGCGAAGGCTTGGGGCTCTTGTTGCTGCGCTCAAAAAGGATCCTGGTAGTAGCGGGTCTTCTGTCGCCGGGGGCAGTTCAAGGCATGGATCACAGGTGGGAGGAAGTGTGAAAACGGAAAGGCACCAGCAACATAACCTCCATAGTCAGGTTTCGCCTCGGTGGAATGAAGTTCTTGAGGGTCCATTGTGGCCACCAAGCAGCGCAAATGTTGGCTCCGGGAAGGATACAGCGTGGGCGTTTATGGCACCGGCGCAGGTGCAGATGCCACAAATGCCACCGATACATTATCATCACCAACAGCCGCAGCAAGTCCCACAACAGTCGCAGCAGCCTCCCATACCACCTCCACATCAGACCCAGCCACAGATGCAACAGCATCCTCAAATGCAACATGCGCAACATGCGCAATCCCCGGGATTTTCGTTGATTGGTAGTTTGAGAGCTGTAAGTTGTTTGCCTCTTCCCTTTGACTCAAAGATTTTGATTTTCTGACGAATGCGGTGTTGGTATAGGCAAGAGGAGTCTCTACACAAGCAGGGCCCCATGGCCTGCTGATGAGCCCAGTTGGTTATTCGGCGCAAGTTCCGGGTGCAGCATTTTCTCCAGTGGGACAAACAGCTCAGTTGCAGTTGCAGATGGTGGCTTTACAAAATGCCACTCAGGCACAACAGCAGGCACAACAGCAGGCACAACAGCAGGCACAGCGGCAGCAACAGCAACAACAGCAGCAACAGGGGGCGAGTTGGAGTGGAATGTACGGTGCCGGACAGGGGGATGGGGGAATGGGAGGAGAGAGGAGGTTCTAGGATTGAGGCGTGAATAGTCGGGGTGAGACTTTTTATTGTGCATACATGGTGACTTTTTTTATTTTCTTGGGCTGGGTATTTATATAGTGACGAAAGGAGGTTTTGTGGTATTGGCAAAGTTGTGGCGCTCTGGATTATTTTCACAGAATTTTCAATATTAGTTTATAGGGATGGGTTAGAGAGGAAAGGGTGGGTAGGTACTATTTGCGGCTGTTACTCAGGTCGGGGATGCGGGTGGGTTGCTTCTGTGTCAAA
>Ga0307511_10002363_pt1 | contig 19721 bp, 25 predicted proteins | sample 13_EM_MG_FD_200266 | JGI IMG/M metagenome (GOLD analysis project Ga0307511, IMG submission 200266) | Populus trichocarpa ectomycorrhiza microbial communities from riparian zone in the Pacific Northwest, United States - 13_EM | ecosystem: Host-associated > Plants > Roots > Unclassified | place...
AACTTACAAACAGACCAAAGAGAAGTAGAGAATTGTCTTGTACCGGCCCAGGTGACAATCTGCAATGTACCCGCCCAAGAAGGGGGTAATGTAAACCCAGAAAACGTTGAAGTTACGGATCGCAAACGAGGCCTGTACGCCACGTCCGAGAGCACCCGCGACACCGTCGGCTTTGTGGCTTGCGGGTACGGCACCAGTGGTCGACCCGGGTGGAAGTTTGGCACGGATGTAATTTCCCCACACAGTGATCGTAGCTGCAACCGATACCGCATGAGTACTGGAAAGTTGGGTTGCCGGCAGATCACATGAGGCAAACACGAAATTCACCATAGTATGTCCATCGCTCGGCAAACTCGACAACGACTACCAAGAAAGCGGCAAATGGGAGGGCATCTGGAAGATGGCGGAGAGCGGACAACTCTTCATGTGTGACACCCTCGGAACCTTCAACGAAGGTCGCAGTGGTGACGCTTGCGTCGCTCGACTCGAGTTTCCTTTCGTCCGTTGAAGCCATCGCAAAAGCTCGATATCTCGACCGTTATACGGTGGCGATAGAGCTGAAATCCCAAGAGTGGGGGGAGGGGGGAACTGGGGGGAGAAGGGGGAGCATTGAAGGCCGCGCCGGTTCACCTTATATCATACCGTATCAATCGCGAGTGAGCCATTCAAACCCGAATCCTTCGAAGTTCCCATCTTCGAACCCAGGTGGAATGGGCTTCTTGTAAACACGGATCAGATGGACCCTCCGAATTTCCATCACTGCTCGTCAATGGCAGAGTTGAGATGGAGGTCGTTTTTCGCTTGCGAATTCGACCATCTGCGTGAGCTTCGGAGGATATGGCGCAACAGGTACCGGTCGTCCAGGGGGTATAGAAGTCTAAGGTTGATCGTTGACCCAGTTGCCGCGGTTCCACACGGTACACGTTATACTGAGAGTCGGTTCGCGGTCTCACGAGTCAGTAGGCCCAGACTTTTTGGCTGAATAGTATATCGCCTGTGACGTATGGGTCAGCGAAACGCAATACACCCATCAAAGCTCGCGACCATGCCTGGGATAAAACGGGAGTACGAATTCTGCCCTCAAACTGTTGGCCCGAGTACCGGCGAATTGCCATTCGAGAAGCGAGCAAATCACTTCCCGCCGACGCGTCAGTTTGGGTGATTGCCAGGCTGACGCAAGTCGCGGGCAGGACGCGTCAGTTGGGGGACATGGCAGATAGGATCAAGGATGTGTATATGAATGGTGTCACTTCTCGAGTCGCGTCCCCAGCACCGCGATCACATCAATTCCGTGCGAATTCCACCGCAGCCACGGCCCGGAAAACCTCATCACTGGTTGTCTGAGTCTCTCCCAAACGACCTCGTTGCTGGCGAACCGTACTGTACGCCTCCCGGAACGTTCGATAGACTACCGTCAAAGGCACGCGAGATTCGTACCGCGGAGACATCGTGGGTGATCTCCGCTCCCTTCGGTCTGTCATCTCCGCCGTTCGGTTCGTTCTGGCTGAGACGACAGTACAGAGACCTCGCCGCTTTCAAAGTCGGAGGGTATCAAAACCCTTGGCACGGCTAATTTGGTTATCTCCCCGACTACCGATCGCCACATCACGCCAAGTGCTTTCGATCACCAAGCTCGGTCCGGGAGAAGTCCCGCTCCGCCCACGGTCGGTTTCGCACACGACCGACGACGACACCCACTTGGTCTACTTACAGCACGGCTATAAACACCTGGACGCTCAAGAACGTTGTTTCGCAGCTGAGGATCAACCGCGAACATCGTGGCAGTGATCGATGACGTGGGTGTGAAACTTACCGATATCTTACATGCCAGCAGTTGATAAGCCTAGTTCATGGGAAGATAAGTCTTCCTAAGCACCTTATGCGGGGACTCGAGAAAGGAGCCCGCCCCGCTCCTCGTCTTCAAACCGTGTCGTACCTGGTTAACCCTTGGGAGTAGTGGCCGTGGGTTGTAAGTGGCGAAGTCTGGAGCGACTCCCGTGATTGAGGGAGCCCGCCCCTGTGAGTCCCAGGATGATATCAATGCTCCACAGGAACCACTTGAGCTGACTTCCCGAGCGCGCCTAAGTAAAGGCTCGAAGTCGCAAGAAAGCAATCAACGAGTGAGATTGCCGAGGGATCAGACCGGGACCCTGGGCATTCAAACAGAAAGGATCAAGGGCAAGGATTCCAAGGCGAGCGATCCGTACCTGCCGGCACGGATAAGTAACCTGAACGGAACTACAATCTCAGTACGATCCCAGATTGTGTCCCGGAATATGTACCGCACCGACGGTGAGCCACCATCCTCCAAAGTCTCAGCCGACCAAGCACCCCACTCACACGCGCACACGGGGCCCTCGGATTCAATCCTTGGCTTATTCCGTTCACACCGCGTCGGGTGGATGTGCGATCTGCGCCCCGTGACCCGCGCCCCACCGGCTACGCAGACCAGCCAAGGCAAGGTACTGCGTTCCAGGGGCAAGTTACTACGGCAGATTTTCAATAGCCCACGGCTGCATGGGTGAGTGCCTGTAAGGGTTATCCAATGCCGATAGTCGATGGATCATGCATTGATATTGACAGGTGGGCCCAGTTCCGAGGGTGTGGGTGGGACGGCTCAACTCGATACCCGTATCATCGGATAGATCAGCCACCAGCCACATGTCCCAGATTCATTCGATGTGGAATGAAAGCCTCGAGTTCGGGCTATGCAACGGTTATCCCAACCGAGCCTAACCCGTTCAAGTGGCCCGCTGGGGCTTGGCATTCTCCCACTCCCATCTTGCGCCGCGTGGAACCGCTCCAACCCATCACTGCGTGATACATCATGCCCATACATCACCAGGTACCCGGAAGTGGCCTGGAACTTCTGGAATCAAGGGGGATTCTCGAACGAGGGAAGCAGGGAAGGAAATCGAACAATATGCTAAGTGCTTCGCGAATTGTATGACCTTTTTAACTCGGCTTTTTATTGTATGGCCAGCAAAACTACAGGTACAAATCTCCTACACGTACAATAAAATGGTCGTGGTGGTGTGCGAACCGTCTCCCATTCGTGAGGTTATGCCAGAAGTAAATTCAACGTATTAAAAAACAGCCCATAGAGGATGTGAAGGAAAAACGACCATTGGCCGCAGGCCCCCATGAGAAAAACAGAGAGAGAGAGAACCAGAGAGTGATGAAGTAAAAGAAAGTAAGGTATGGTAATGGGAGGGGATCGAGTTTATACGTCGTCTTCGGACTTGTGTTTATCCTTGAACCCTTCACGGTCACCGGTACCGATGATGTTCAGAGAGGCCTCAGCCCTATCGAGCTTGAGGAAAGTCAAATAGAACAACGTTCCGATAATCACGGCGGTGACGGCGAAGGACCCAAAGAGCCAGGTGAACTTGTTCTCGACGTTGATCGAGACAAGGGCAAAGTTGAGGGCGGCCGAGAGGGCGGTCTGGAACTGGGAGAAGGCCATGACGAAAGACTTCATCTGCTTGGGAGCCTTGGTGAAAGCGTACTCCAACGATGTGATGGAAGCGAAGATCTCGGCAATACCGACGAGGATGTACGGTCCAGAAACGACCCAAACGTTGATCGGGGCCGGGTTGGGGAAACCATCAGGGGTCTCACACTCGGATGGCAGGTTGTTGTGGCAAGGGGACTTTTCGAAAATGAACTTTTGAAGAATGGCGGCATACAACATGGCAAGGGCGGCGACGAGGAAACCGGTGTAGATACGCTTGATGGGGGTAAAGTTGATCCCGAGCTTCCTGAGACCGGGGTAGATGAAGTTGTCGAAAATTGGGATGAGGACGACGATGGAGATGGGGTTCAGGTTCTGGATCAAGTCGTTGGGGGTTCCGTTCAAGGTCATGCCGGCAGCGACGGTACCCAAGTTACCATCGATCTGGGAGTAGCACAACCAGAAGAAGGGGAACCAACAGAAGACCTTGCAAGCCTTGAAGGTACGAGAGACTTCACCGACGAACTGGTCGTCCCAGGTGATACTGGCGGGGGCGGTGCCCTTTTCGTAGGTGCTGGGCTTGGCGGGATCCCAGAAACCAGGCTTCTTGAAGTTTGTCCAGGTTGTGACGGGGTTCGCGGAGATTCTGGCGCCGGCGGCAATCTTGAAGACACGGATACACTGAGGGAAAAGAAGAAGGTAAGTGACCGGGTAAAAAGAATTGGAAGACGGAAGGAGAACGAACCTCGAGGATGATGGATCCACGGGGAGGAGTCTTGACGTATAATCCCTTGCCGAGGAAGAGGATGATAGGGGTGATAGCGAAAACGATGGTGGGGACGAGGAAGGCGATCCAGTAACCGTGATCACGAGCGATGAAGGAAGCGGAGATGGCAGCGGTGGCACCCAAGTTGATGGAAGCGTAGAAGTACATGTAGATCCTCTGGTATGTCAAGGCGGGGCTGATGATGACAGTCTCTCCAGATTTCAAGACCTTCTTCCTGAGCTTTCCAGTGTACTGTTCGGCCATCAAGGGGGAGACGTTGGCTTTGATAGCGCCAGCGCCGAGACCCATGATGAAGATGGCGACAACCAAGCCACCGAGAGAAGCTTCAGGATGTTTGAGGGCAGCAGGAGCTGCGGTACCCGTGAGGATCGCGTGACCAACCCTAGTAGGGAAATTGATGTCAATTCATGCGGGTCAATTTGGAGAAACGAGAGACTTGGGCGCACAAGTAGATAAGAGAAAAGACCATGATGGTGTTGTAACGGCCCAACCAACAGTCGGCGATAATGGCACCGACGAATGGCATGGTGTAGACCCAGAAAGTGTTGAAAGTACGGATGGCGAAGGATTTTTGCTGGCCCATTCCAAGGGCACCGGCAACACCGGTAGCGCGGTGAGCCTTGGGGACGGCGCCGGTAGTCGAGCCAGGGGGCAACTTGGCACGAATGTAGTTGTTGTAGATGTTGGCGGTTCCTATCGGGATGGGTGTCAGTCACGGCACACGATCGTGATCGAAATTTCGGGCGACGAGGACACTAACCGTAGTAGGAGAAACGTTCGGCGAACTCGATGATGACGACCAAGAAGGAAGAGAGAGGAAGGGAATCGGGGATGTGACGGAGAGAGTCGAACTCTCCGTGGGTGACATCCTCAGAGCCTTCGACGAGAGTGCCGGAGGAGGACTCGTGGGTGGATGAGCCATCGATTTCGAGTTTCTCCTGAAGAGGAGCGACGTGCGCCATGGCGACTTGGTCTCTATCGGCGGAATAGGTGGCCATTGTCGCGCGGGACTACCGGGGGACAGAGGATGTGGGATGGGGGCACCTGGGGGAAGTGGGGATCGGCAGATGGGGAGACTTTATATACTGATAGGCTGAGTGCCTCGGTGGAGTCTGAAGGACAACCGGTTATGACCGGCTGTGAATTGGACGATAAGACACGCGGAACTCGACCGGTGATGCCATGCGGTTAATTTCCTTTCCGTTTGCTTGGCATTGCGAGGAAGTGGAAGCGATGCCCGACCGCATCTCCGGCACTTCGAGGGGAGAGACTGGCGATCTCTTCCATTCCTCGTCGCCGCACTCTCTTTTATTTTTGGTTTCCGTGCATTTTTACCTTGTAGCTTCGAGGAGAGGAAGATGGGAGATCGTTGAAATTGGAAGTGGGGCTGCCCCGGACGGGAAGGAATCAATGTTGGAGAAGCACGGGAGAACCGCGGTAAGATTTCCTGATTGGGAGACGAAGCACATGGAGTGATCCCGGGTTTGCCGGTGGGTTGATGCGATCTGAGATCTGCCATGTGCCCCGGTTGCCGTAAGTCGGGGGAGAGAAGAGACGACTCGGCCTTTGTTTCATCTCGTCTTGGCCTCGGCGTCGGTTCGAATTAATCTCCTGAGACTCGTCCTTGGTGCCCACGTACGCACACACACCGACACCCACCTTTGCCTGTACTGACCACTGTAACGCACGACGACGAACTATCTCGAGCGGAGCTGTCGCGTGAGCGCTGTGGAGCCGTAAAAGGCAAGTTGATGGAGGTTGTAACCACAGGCGCTAGAGCCGGCAGGGTACTCTCTCCCCGACCCCCCACTCACCGAGGCCAGGCTCCTCATCTCGTCTTAGACAGACTTGCCAGGCGCAAGTGTCCCTGCGCACACACAGTCTGCTGGTCATGGCCACTCTTTCACCTTCCTCTTCCTCTTCCATCCCTTCCCCAGGACCAGCGGCGACTCAACCGCAGGCGGACCCGTTGCCAACCAAACGAGGTGAAATCGGATACAGGGAAAGCTTCAACCGTCCACTGTCTTTCAACCCCGAACCAGAATCAGACACAACCGCCCACGATGCGTCCACTCCCGCGCGCCACCCTGCTGACAGAGAGCCTCAACCAGCATCTTCCCAGCCTGAACCTTCTCCGATCACCAACGAGAATGGCGACCAGGCAAACCCGGAAGTCCCGCCCTCATCTGCCCCCATTTTCTCCTTCCTCAAGCCAAAGTTCAACAAGTTTGGCGTCAGGCCATCGACCATCTTCCTCCTAGTTACCCAGAGCTCCCTCCTGCTCGTCTCTATCGGCCTCTGGATCATCCTCGCCAGGCTCGTCCTCCCATCCTCCAATGCCGGTAGGACTGCAGCCACGGGCGTTTTCATTCACATCGCGTTCGTCATTGGAATCATTTTTCAAGTCGTTCTCCTCGAACGCCTCGTATTCCGCTATCGGGCCGAAAGATATGCAGCGCTGCACCCTGGCGAGGTCATCCCCGACATGTTCAACCGAGGCGAACAAGTCTCCACTAGACTCGCTCTTGCTCCTTGGAACAGGCCCCCCTTGCCAACCGTGAGTCTCATCCTTCGACTACTCGAGGTTGGAAATGCTGATGGTCTCTATCAACCCTTCTCTTAGTACGCGGCCGTCCTGATGGAATCCGGAGTGGGTACCGGGGATGTCGAAGACAATCATATTGCAGTCCCGCCTCCTCCAGCCTATGGCCACACTAGGGGCAGCACACTGCTTCTGGCTGGGTTCATTGACCCTGAACTCCGGGAGCAGTCTCGTCTCGCTCGCGAGGCCCGGGGTGAACGGATCAGTCGAGCCACGATAGCTTCTGTTCAGTCAAACGAACCCAAGAGTCGGCCAAGGAGTTACATTACCGTGGATTCCGAATGGGATGCAAGATGCGACATGAGCCGGGCTACCTACCTCGCGGAGACTTTGGCTCGATTGGAGTCTGAGGAAACAGACTTGACGACGGTCCAGGTGGTGTCGCCTGCACCCACACAAACTGGATTTGTGGTTCCTGGACCGTCACCAGGGTCACCGCCACCACCGAAATCACCCTCATCTTGAGCAACTTCCGTCGAGCTCGCCCCCCTGATTTGCGGCTGTATCTCCGGCGCTTCAAATAATTCACGTGGTAGGATTGTCTGATTTATCGTCTCATCTCAGCTGACGCCAATCCCTCTTCTGTGATTTGCAGTACCACAACCTTCTCTTCCCGCTTCCTCCCTTTCTTTACCCAGGGCGGACCGTTTCACGGTCGTCCGAATCACTCTTTCAGATATCCCGGGACCCCGATGTGACGAAGAACCGGCATCCGTTTCTTTAGAGCCTCTACAGATCCTCTCTACCTGGACCCCTTTTCACCATTCACAGTTCTACGTTTTTTTACTCGTTTCTGCTCTCGATAAGCTGTACATCTGCATATATAGGTACGCTTTTTGGAAGTGCGGGTGTGTACAGTTTTCCCTCTTGTTGTATGAGACGAGTGTGATGCCGCTATAAAACGAGGAGACGGGTCTCACGACGATCCTACATTACTCCAAGTTCAGACATCGTTCACTACGTCCCCACGTCGTCGCCCGACCTGCGACGTTACCATTGTCCGTATGCATCCTGTATGTCCGTGTATACCGCTACTATTCGTAAAACCATTGGTGGGTACATGACCAGGTGGGTCGAAGAGGTAATCGCTCGTTTCCACCAATGGTCCTTGTCCGGTACCCCCAGAGAAGAAAAAAAACAGGGACCAGTATAACATGACTTGAGCATATTCGCCGGCTTGGTTTTGTCGATGATGTTCGTGGACTGAAGAAAGCCTTTGGTTTGTGTTGGTGATTTTGCTCATTGGCTGACGTGGGTCAGCCCGGTTCGACTCGGATAAGCGCGAAACTCATCCATTCTCGCACTACCGCAGGTGGGACTGTTGGTTGGTTCAGGGAGCGACCCTACGAAGGGGGGGGGGGACGATTTACGATGGTAAGTATGAGCATTTACCAAACCTCGACGTGACGCTGCTTCAGCTACTACGTCTCTCGCTGTGACACCTCCGTGACCTCTCGCCCAAATCATTACCTCTTCTACAAGCAGAACGACTCTCCGAGTGAAATCGCAATATTTGGCCGCTCACCGTGAGAATTTTGGAGAGGGAGTACAGGGTAGTAGCTCCCCGTGGTAATTGTTCTACGTTGGGCAATGAGGTGGGGGGGGACCCACGGAGTTGCGATCGATTTCGTTCTATCTTTCGCGCTACTAAGTCTTTGCACCTCCAAAGCCTCCGGACACCATGTAGCCTTACGTGCAGCCACTCCATTTCTTCCGCATGTACGCGCGTTGTTAACGCTTGCACCTGCAGCTGCAGCTGGGCCGACAAATACGCACCCCGTCATCTCGCCCCCGGTAAAATCACATGCCATGTGATTCAGGAACCTGGTGGTCCCTATGTCTTCAGATGCCAGGGCGGTAACATTTAGAAGAGAAGAATTTGAACTTCAGAGAAGGGCGGCCGAACTGATGATGGAGTAAGTGAGCTCGGGTACCAACCTCCCGACCGTCGATTTCGCTGTTGATCACTGATCGTTGAACCACACCCGCGCGTATCCTCGAGGCACGTTCAGGTGAACTCGCTGCGCTGCGTTGCGCTGTTTGCCACAGCAGCCACGGGGTAGACTCACAGTACCCAGGACGTATGGACGCTTCCACAGGCGCACTTCACCGCGAATATGAAAGCCACTTCCCTGCTGCCGCGGTTGCTACAATCTATGTCGCTCGCGACTCTGCTTCGTACGAGACCCTTACCGCGTGGACAGAATCAATCCATCACTTTAGCCGTGTTCTATATCAGACCGCGAACCCCTCCAGAGTGTGCTCACGATGGTCCACAGCCATCGTGACAATGTTATCTCGGTGTTGGGTCTCCCTGACGCCCCTATGCTTTCTATCTAATCTGGACCCGTTCCTGTTCGGCCTTTGTTGTCTACTCGTGCGCAGCAGGGACCTGGAGGTTATTTAAGCCAGGCTCGTTTAGTTATGAGGTCTCATTGGAGTCGCCTCGTCAACCTCTTCAATACCTTTGCCACGATGTTCTCCTCTTCCCTCCGTGCTTCCCTCGTTGCCCTCGTCGCCTCTGCGGTCGTCGTGTCTGCCGCCCCCGGCTTGACCGTCAAGACCTCGACCCCAAGCAACAAGGTCGATGGATTGGGGAACTTGAAGGTCACCGCGACCGTCACCAACACCGGTGACCAGACCCTCAAGCTCCTCAAGGACCCCCGTGGAGTCTTGAGCACCTTCCCTGAGAACACCTTCAGCATCACTGATGCCAGTGGCTCTGGCCCGGCGTTCAACGGTGCCAAGGTAAATCACGCGTCCTTTGTCCGGCTTTGTCTGGCAAAGCCATGTGCTCATGCTTTCCGGTTCCGTTTCCAGGTCAAGTACAGCCCCGCATACACCGTTGGTCGTAATGACCCCAACTCTTTCACCGTTCTCGCTCCTGGCGCTTCTATCGATATCGTTCACGATCGTAAGTTGGAGCATATCGATCACTTTTGGCTCATCGTCAACTCACGGGACGATCACCCCCAGTCTCCGCTGCGTACAACTTCACTCAATCTGGGGCCGGAGACTACTCCATCGGGCCATCAACTCTCTTTACCTACGTCGACGCCGACGGCACCATCAAGGACCTCGACGCCACTGTTGGGGATGTTGTTGCGGTGAACCTCTCCGGCACCCTCGCTGTTTCCCGTGCCCTCGACAAGCGGGCCAGCTTCAACGGCTGCTCGTCCACCCAGCAGACGCAACTCGACTCCGCGGCTTCTGGTGCCCAGAGTTATGCCGCGAGCGCCCTCTCTTACATTTCGGGCATCTCGAGCGGTACGACCCGGTACACTAGCTGGTTCGGTGCCTACGACGCGACTAGCATGGGCACTGTTCAGAACCACTACCAGTTGATGAGCAGCCGTCAATACTCGACCTTCACCTACGACTGCACCTGCACTGAGGCTGATACCTACGCCTACGTCTGTGCGTATATATTCCAGTCGTGAGCCTGTTGTCATTCGGTCACTGATGATTCTCTCGATCAGATCCCAATGATTTCGGAAAGATCTACCTCTGTGGTGCCTTCTGGGCCGCTCCGGACACCGGTACTGATTCAAGGGCCGGAACGCTCATCCACGAGTCTTCCCACTTCACCCTCAACGGTGGCACCGCCGACAACGCTTACGGCCAGACTGCTTGCAGATCCCTGGCTAAAAGCAGCCCGGCCAGGGCGATCATGAACGCCGACAGTCACGAGTACTTTGCTGAGAACAACCCCGCCGAGTCTTAAGGATGTTTTCACTACCGGATTTTTATGGATGGCGGTCTCTGCGGGGATCTCCAGAATACCCTGACTTGTATGTAAACCGTAGTCTGACGGAACAACTATGTTGTACAGGTTGCATGTAATAAAACAAATTATGAGCTTTTAAAGAATCGCTAAAGTGTTCTCGTTGTGTTGGACGGAGGACTCGATGGGGCCAGTCGTGGTTTTGCCCATGTTGAGTACGAGCCATACCAGTCCTATACGTTCGCTTATATGCGTGACTACGGTTCGTAGAATTGTGAATACGTGTATGATGGGTGAGGAGGCGGCTGCTTGTAAGGTCGCGGTGTGCGTATTTCTAAACGTCGACCGTGACGTCGTGGGAGGATGCGGATGACCGAGGTTCGCGTTGCCCACGACCAACCAGTGCGGTCTGGATCTCTGCACCTCTAAAAGCTTTCGGGTGACAAAGTGCACACGGTGTAGCTGTCCGGACGCGTCACCCCTGCTATCCGCGAGACATACATTGTAAAGGCTTGTACCTCCGGTCGCATCCAAGCCAATAAATACCCACTCCGTCATACCGCTTCCTTGTGAAATCGCATGTGATTCGGGAACCGCTCGTCCCCAATCCCTAATTCAGATGTCTTCAGATGAGGGCGGCCGAGTTGATGATGGAGTGACTGTAGCTCGGGTACCAACTTGGCAACCGCCGACAAGGTCCCCGTCCCCAGATGACCGACTCTCTCGAGCCGGTTTCCGATACTTCCTCACGTACCCCAGCTCGAGGGGCAGGGGAACACGATTACCGATGACAGTGCCGAAAGTTGAGTTTTGGATGTCTAGTAACACTGGCAATAGAGCCAGAGGCGCTTCTCCACATCGAGTGCCCTTGAAGAACAAGGCTTTTGAGGGGACCACCAGTTGCGTCCCGCGGTGCCCTACCTAACGTGGCCCTCCGGCTTCTCCAAGGTATTCTCTCCAGAATATCTCCAGAACACGTCCGAACTACAGAGGCGATGAGTTTCCACTGACTGGCTAGAGCGCCGTTTGAAACGGACGTCTATTCACCTGTGATCACGGCACGGATAATCAGAGGGAGGGTTCATCTCACCGCTGATGGAGAAAAAAAAAAAAAATCCGATTTGCTTCTGGCCGAAGGGGACGCGCTCCGTTTGAAATCAGTGCAGAGGAGTAGGCGTGATGGTTTGTTCACCGTGAAGATGGATAGGTATTCTTTTTTGGTGATCCGTGGATGAGAACCGGGTACGGGTCGGGACCCACGCCCACGGCATACTGCACAAAAAAAGGAGCATAAATATTGAGACCCGAAGGTCTTCCACTCTGGAAAAGCGTGTCATCCTTGTGCAGGGGCCATGCTAATCTTCTCTGTATCGTTCCAATTTTTCGTATGTCACTCCGAAGAGGACATATTACCTTTGAAAGGTTCGCAACCCTCCGACGCACAAACGAATTGTGTTTGGATGACGGGTTTCAATGTGGGCGTCTGATTAACGCCCACATCTAATACCGATCATCGGCTTCAGGGTAGCGGAATGAGGCATCGGGCTTGGCGTGATGCTGCAACCAACCCAATTCACTCATCATGGCAATGCATCACCTTCCATTCGAGGCGGAACACCACCCTGCAACAGTCGAAGTGCCCCGTGCGTCGCTGACCACACATTCGGCCACTCGTTCAAACGTCCCGCATTTGAGTGTTTCTGTGGGGCTACAGATGCACTTCGTAGGGACCTGTATCCGTCCTTTGCGCGGAAAAGACTCGCTGCACTGCGAGATTTCGGATATCAAGAGAGTCCCCGATTGGGAGCACTGCATCCGAGAGTCTGAGCTTTTCCATCAACCCGAAGTTTGTCAACACTACGATGAAACGCGCGCCCGCACAGGACGGGAGGTCTGAATATGACAATGGGACGCCTGGACACAGCGTCTTGGGGGATATAAAGCCCTCCATTCAGCAGTGGGTTTCCTCAGGCTAGCAGTGCGAGCACTCACCCCTTCGTCTTTCTCTCCCACCAGTCTTTCATCCTTAGGCCCGGTGCCTTCTTACGACCAGTCATCTTTATCCATCTTAACCAAACCCATCTCTTTCATCATGTTTGCCAAAACCGTCTTCTTCTTCCTTGCCCTCACCGCCTTCGTCGACGCCGCCCCCGTTAAAGACTACTGTATGCCCCACTCGTTCCCGATTATCTCTCACTCACACCAGTTACAGCCGCCTACCCAGGTGTCCGCCCGCTGGGCCCAATTGAGGTTGTCCATGCCCTGCCGGGTGGTGGATCCGAGCTCCACGCTATTGCTTCGAGGAGGGATCTCTCTTTGGACCTCACCAATGATATCGGTCCTGACCTGGATTTCAACTTCGACGTTGATTTTAACCTTGCTCTCCCTCCCAATAAGAGGAATATCCTCGGTTCCAAAGTCATCCATGACCTCGATGACCTCAGGGCCGCCGTAGGTTTCAAAGTGAAGAAGAGAGATACCATCGACCTCAACGCCTTCGGCTCCCAAATCCTCGATGGTCTCAGGTCCCACGGACTGAACGAATACATCGACGTCTTTTCCGCCAGGATCCAACGGTTGAAAGACCTCCCTAGCAACGTCCCACCTTCGCAGATCACGGCTGAGGCTAACACCCTCCTCCGTGAATATAATCAAGTCCTCGCAGGTCTCCGCGTGAACGAGCCAGTCGAGGCTCGTGATATCGTGATCAACGCTCAGGTCCTCGCTCAGCTCCAGGACTTCATCTCCAGCACCGCCAACTTACTCCGCGGTCTTGGGAAGCCCGATTGTAAGCCCACTGCCCTTCAGTGCACCCCGGTAAACGCTAATCCCGGATTCTTGCCTTAGCCGTCAACACCTTCCTGTCTAAAATCAACAACCTCAAGGCTGAGGCTCGGAACGGAACCCTCGACGCTGATGACCTCCTGAATGCCGCCCGTGACATCCTCTCTTCTGTACTCTGAGAGGCGATAACCTTGACCCACGACATGCGCGCTCCCGCTTGTCGACGATGACGTTGCGATGCGAATTTGATGACAACTGGCAAACATTTCACGACCCTCTTTTTACGATTTGGTTTGGTTAACGCTCGATTAATGACGAAACTATTGGCCCATACTTCTTGCATAGTTATCCACCTTCTGCTCTTTTTGATGTTTTCGGCATGCTTTAAGTACCTCTAATAACGATGACTAGGATGTTTGACTGGTATTTCTTTCTTGAGTGAACCTATTTATCTCATCGCTGGCGGCCCGGTCCATGCACGGCCTCACCGGTTTCGGTGAGAGGCCTTGGTCTCTTGACAAGTGGTCACCGAAACCCTCCGTGGCCGCTCAAAAGGGGAATATGATGGCCGGCATCTGCCAATCAACCACGTGGGGAAAAGTCACGTTCTCTTTTACTTCCACCTCGTAGCACCTCATGCGAGGCTTCCGCTTCGCAGGTATGGCGACAGGCCGGGTCGGACCCAGCAGTGGTCCTACCCCCAACGCCACCTTGAGCCAGAGGATACATACCGCCCGCGGATATGGTGAATACCAAACAAAAACTCTTACCAGCCCTACCAATCCTTCTGACGTTCCTGTACTAGAATTCATCCCACCCCTGTGGACAAAGACCCTACAGAACGATATACGGTATAGGGTCGATGAGATTTCCAAGCAATTCCATGGTGCTGGATGGAAGGGCCTGCCCCAGGAACTTGTGGAAGAAATATTGGGTTACCTCCTGGATAACCTGGGCGCATTGAAGGCCTGCTCCCTGACCTGCAAGCGCTTATTCGGCGCAGCGCGGCCTCACATTCACCAGCGGCTCGTATGTTTTTATTCATGGCCGGAACGCCCTAAACCGAAGGGATGGTTATTCGGTCGTCGCAGGGGGGTTCCTGGAGCATTTGAACAATTGATCGACGTCGATCGCTTGGGTGTTCTGCAGTACACCAGACACCTCACCTTCAAGGTGAAATATGTCTCTCTCCACCCGCCCTTTCATCTGAGAGACCTGCAAGAGTACCGCCCTCACCTTCAGTCGATCACCAAGTTGGATAGTCTCGCTCTCGACACTTTTCAACTCCCCCCGTTTACCCCGGTCTTCAATGAACATTTCGCCATGTTCACCAAGACTCTACGACGCCTCGACATACGAAATGCCGAAGGCGCGGAACAGAGCCTCTTGTATTTCATATGCCAATTCCCTCTGCTAGAAGATTTGGTCATCGTGTCCCCAGCCGGTGAGCTTGCTGCAGACCCTGGATACCCCTTTCCGACGATCACGCAGTCGCCGCCGCTTCGGGGTAAACTCGCCCTAGTATACCCGCCATCAGGCGACCTCTCCGGCGGCCTCGCGTCGTTCCCTGGTGGACTCAACTTCCGTTCATTGGAGTTGTCCCATTGTAAACGCCAGGAGACTGTCCTTGCTGCGTGTGGCCACACGGTGACGTCGATATCATACTTATGGCGACCGGGTGACAACAGTAAGTCAAATACCTCTATTTAGGTGCATATTACGATTTAACCACCGGGGGCTGTAGGGGACCCGCTGGACCTCGGGCGAAATGTGGTGCTCGAAAGATTCGAGCTCACCGTGGTGTCGATGTCTCATATCTCGTTGGTCCACGAATGGGTTTACCGAACGTTCCAAACGATAGCTTCACCCGTGTTCAAAAAATTTGTGATTTGGCTGCTGGATGGGAGGGCCCCATGGAGGCAGATGAACCATGACGGGTGGAAACCCGTTGACGCGTTGTTGGGTGTCCTAGCCGAACGTAATCCTGATTTCAGAGTTGAATTTATAGTCACGCGGCCCGGCGGCTGGACGTCTATGCCAAGTTACCTGCCACTTGTTCGGTCAATGGGTTTGATGGAGTTCTCCTCACCTCGTGTAGATAACCGGTTTAAGAAGTTGGGTGCTCTGTAAATATTTCTTCCTAGCTTCGTTTATGCTCTTTCGACGGATCCAAATGGCATCCTCAAGAGGCACTGTGTCCCTACCTCGTAGACTCGTGTGTACACAGCGCTGCCTTACGGACAGTCCCCCACTTGCTCATACGTACACATGTTAAGATTTGCGCCCCTAGTCGATCCCCAGCAAATGCACATTTCGTTTTCTGGCTCCCGCCCGGCATTTGCGTGAGGTTACACGTGGTTCTGGAACCAGCCACTTCTGCACGTCGTCAGGTACTCAGTCAGAAGGATTCGAACTCAGGTGAGAGTGACGGATCGAGAGTGGTTGGTAAGTGAGTTCGGCTACCTCCCGACCGGTTTCGCGGGCGATCGGTGATGGCTGAACTGCACCATGTGCGCCGCCAACGGCCGTTCAGGTGAAAGCGCTATGCCACGCTGTGCTGCTGACCATCACAACCTTAGAGAACTCCCCCAACTTCCGCGAGGTGCGGGTGTTTTCCCAGGCGCCCTCCATCGCGAGGATGAACGGCTCCTTCCAGGTTTCGTAATCACCGCCAACCTGCTACGGTTGCTACAGTCCGCGTATAAGTCCACTATCCACATGGGAAAAATCAATCCATCACTTTAGCCGTGTTCCAAATCAGACTGCGAACCCCCGAAATGTGCTCTCAACGGACCGCGGCCTGCGTTTCACTCTAAGTCACTGCCTCGACTGCATTGGCTTTCGAGAATCCCTTTGACAACCCTGTGGTTTTCCCCTATCAAATTTGTCCCACAGCTTCGTTCTCCGGTTTGGCGTGGGGTGCACCACCCATGTGCAACGGGGACCCGAAGTCTATTTAAGCCTGGCTCGCTAGTTTCCAGGTCTCATTGGAGTCGCCTCGCCAACCTCTTCAATACCTTTGCCACGATGTTCTCCTCTTCCCTCCGTGCTTCCCTCGTTGCCCTCGTCGCCTCTGCGGTCGTCGTGTCTGCCGCCCCCGGCTTGACCGTCAAGACCTCGACCCCAAGCAACAAGGTCGATGGATTGGGGAACTTGAAGGTCACCGCGACCGTCACCAACACCGGTGACCAGACCCTCAAGCTCCTCAAGGACCCCCGTGGGATCTTGAGCACCTTCCCAGAGAACACCTTCAGCATCACCGATGCCAGTGGCTCTGGCCCGGCGTTCAACGGCGCCAAGGTAAACCACGCGTCCTTTGTCTGGCAAAGACATGTACTCACGTTTTCTGTTCCCGTTTTCAGGTCAAGTACAGCCCCACATACACCGTTGGTCGTAATGACCCCAACTCTTTCGCCGTTCTCGCTCCTGGCGCTTCTATCGACATCGTCCACGATCGTGAGTGGCCATATCGATTGCTTTCAACTCATCACCTCATGGAATAATCGCCCTCAGTCTCCGCTGCGTACAACTTCACTCGATCTGGAGCTGGAGACTATTCCATCGGGCCATCGACCCTTTTCACCTATGTCGACGCTGATGGCACCCCCAAGGACCTCGACGCCACTATTGAGGGTGTTGCTGAGGTTAAGCTCTCTGGCACCCTCGCCGTTTCCCGCAGCCTCGACAAGCGGGCCAGCTTCAACAGCTGCTCGTCTACCCAGCAAACGCAGCTCGACGACGCAGCCGCTGGGGCTCAGATGTATGCCTTCAACGCCTACGGTTATATTTCGGGCATGAAGAGCGCCACGCCCCGATACACTAGCTGGTTCGGTGCCTACAGCGATGCTCAGAAGAACACTGTCCAGACTCATTACCAGTTGATGAATGGCGGTCAATACTCGAGCTTCACCTACGATTGCACCTGCACTGAGGCTGATACCTACGCCTACGTCTGTGCGTATATATTCCAGCCGTGAGCCTGTTGTCATTCGGCCACTGATGATTCTCTCGATCAGATCCCGATGATTTCGGAAAGGTCTACCTCTGTGGTGCCTTCTGGGCTGCCCCCAACATCGGCACCGACTCCAGGGCCGGAACGCTCATCCACGAGTCTTCCCACTTCACCCTCAACGGTGGCACCAAAGACTACGCTTACGGTCAGACCCGCTGCAGGAGCCTGGCCAGTGCCGACCCATCTCAGGCCATCATGAACGCCGACAGTCACGAGTATTTTGCAGAGAACAACCCTATTGAGGCTTAAATGATATCTTTTCCGAGCTTTATGATGGACGGTCTCAGCGGGGACCTTCAGGATACCCTAATATACGTGTAATCTGCGGCCTATAGAACGAATGTGCTGTACGGGCTGCATGTAGAAATCACAATATGGAGTTGCGATTCACGGTTGATGCCCTCAGTCGCGTGGACGGAGAACCTGGTGAGGCTGACCACGATCCTCCCCGTTTTTGTACTCAGGCGGGCAGAACACTCCCCGAATACTCACGCGTGAGATCAGGCTACAGCGCGGCTCTCCGGCGGGCCGGACCCCGTTCCCCCGCCAGCGATTCTAAACCTTCCGCAACGGGAGACCACGTTTGTCCAGGCCCACATCATCAAATCCTGCCCCCTCTTCGAAGGCGCCCGCGACAAGCTGAGACTAGCGGTGCCAGGAATAGATCGCCCAAGATTCTCGATCGGAAGACTCATCAGAAGGAAGGCCATCGAACACACCCTCGAGTACCTGAAGGCCGGGCCGTTCTCCCGCAAACACGCCCCTCACGAGCCCCCGTGATCTCATTCTCGGCCTGAGCACGTCGCTCCAGCGCCTGGTCTTTTAGTGACCTTTGCCTTTTAGGCCATTACCGGCTTTGTCCCTTGCCGCCCTATGCGTGCCGCTCCTCCCCCGTTCTCTTTCTTGTTACCCATTTCTTTCATGCCTTCACGGTACCTCCTCACGGAGTTTGTTTAAAGCTTTGCTGTGTGCTAGACTATACAATTAGGCCCTCGATGTAGTAAATAGGGGACACCTCTGGCCTCCGAGCTGAATGGTGAATAATAGAATCACACACACACACACACACACGTTTGTCCAGGCCTATAGCCGTTGTCAGCTGGGAGCCAAGCAGAGATGTGGTTACCAAAACGCTTGCCTGTCATGTGGGAGTAAAATCCTGCAGCTGCTTCCAACACCAAAGCGTCCTTAGCCCAAAGACTTGGTAATACATACTTAAGACAAACTCGTTACTGGTCGTATGCAGTGTGAAGCTGACCAACGAGCGCGGCAGCGCACTAATACTGCCAAAGTCAATGATAGTCACCTACAGCGTCTCGGGGTCGATGAGGAAGTTGTGTTGCTTGATGCCGCCTTGGACCATCACCAACGGCTCATTCGCAATATTGACCGCCAGTTGCGGGGCGCCCCCGAAAGGTGGCCAAGAGCCTGTGGTAAAAGTCGTCAGTAACTCACTAAAATACGGACTTGCAGTTAACCATACCTCGTTTATATGTTTCTCTCGGGCAAGCACGTTGGTGTGATGGTACGGGACGCTGGAGTTGCCAAAGAACGGGCGGAGAGCGCGGCCACTTGTCGTACGAGCGCGTTCACCTCGGATCTGAGCGTACACACCTTCAGTCAGGCCGATCCCGGCGCCGGCCGGAGGAGAGAGATTGAAGAGCCAGCCGAGGGCACTGGCTAAACGGGATCGCATCTCAGCCTTGTCGTGGGCACCGCTGATCCACGCCTCCACGGTGGGAAGGTCGACTTTCTCCATGACAAGGTATCGGATACCATCCCGAAAGAAGCAAATATAGACTTTTGGAACGCGCGGTGCGTTCGGAAGGTCCTTGGGCGCCTCAAGGACGAACGCTTGCGTATCGCCCTCATTCAGGACGTCTGTGTCGTTTGGTTTGACGATGACGGTTGCAAGGAGGAGGAGGCGGGGAGCAGGGGGGACTTCCCGGGCCCTTCGAACGTCGTGGACTCACATAGCGACGATCTCAGCTTGCTCTTTGGTAAGTGGTATGGTGAGGAACGAATCTAGAGGTCGCAAATGAGGGTGTTAAGTGGCAGTTTCAATCGGACGGGAATAGTTTATGGATGTAGTGACACGGAGGCTGACGCAGTGGAACTCGAAAATTTCAATGCGCGAGATTGGGTTTAAGGAAAGGTAATCCGCAATACCATTCCCTAAGCCTGTTCCTCAACAGTTTGAGTCAAGGGCGATGTCCCGTCGATCAGCTCTCGTCATCAGGAAAAATAGGCGTAACGGCTATTACAAGATATTGCGATATCACCCAATCCCACGCCGTCATGCTACCGAGAAGCCGCTCTGGTAGATCGCACCAATATCGTGCAATACCTCGCCAAGTC
>Ga0307511_10002364_pt1 | contig 19721 bp, 18 predicted proteins | sample 13_EM_MG_FD_200266 | JGI IMG/M metagenome (GOLD analysis project Ga0307511, IMG submission 200266) | Populus trichocarpa ectomycorrhiza microbial communities from riparian zone in the Pacific Northwest, United States - 13_EM | ecosystem: Host-associated > Plants > Roots > Unclassified | place...
CGCTCCGTTGGATGAGTTACCCCCCACCTAAGAGCACAAGCTTCCATGGAGCTGATACCCCCCCATCAGAACGAAGCTCCTCTTCCAGTCTTGTAATCAATCCCTCTAGGCCCAGGCCTGGCTGGCTGAGCAAATGTCCGACTGATCATAATGATGATCATCATCACGAGGAAGTTCCAACAAATTACCAGTAACGTTATCCGGGAGATCGATCCCGGTATGCTCAGGAACGTGTACTGTGCACATACGTTCCTTTTTTTAGATGTTTCTGTACATGTACATATTGTGGTCCGGCCTACCTACATTCGCCCGGCATACAAACCCAACAAATGCAATGCAGTGAGCGCCAATGGTCCAGCCACATCGGACAGCAGGATCGACCCGGGACCGGTGCAACCAGACTACCGGGCCCATAGCTCTTCTCCCTCTAGTGGAACGTTACTAACTACATACATCCACCTAGTCTGGAGGGTCGTTGAGAATCCAAATCCACTTGCAATAGTTCCAGCTCGACTGCGCTCGCTTAGCTTTTCAGATCTAGAGCTCTAGCCAAGATGTTGGTCATTGTGTCACTATTACGCATTGACGGATGTACCGGCCCCCGCTTGCTCACATCTCTACATACTTGAGTTCGTGGGTTCTCGGTAGCAAGATATTTCCCATTAGGACCACTCTTCATGACCAACTGCAGCTGCAGCTGACAGTGAGGTTCCCGGCCATGGCAATGGAAGGCGGTGGATAGTATTATCTGAATTATTTTCTCCAATGATTATGCTTCTGCTGTCGGTAGATCTGGATACATGTACATAGTTTTCAGAATCTAGATTCCAGCTCGCAGACTGTACATCCAAATCCCTGGTGTTGCGCACGTGGCATGGTCTAGGTACCAATCTCGGAGTCGAACCCTGCTGCATACCAAGCAATAAGTATGTCTCGCGCTTGGAATGCCGATTTCTATTTTCTCATTAGCAGAGCCCCAGTGGTTGGTAAAAGCAGCGGGGGCTTTGTCCGAAACGGGTCAGGGCTAGCAAATCATATTAGAGCTAAGCCGAATCCGGGTTACTAAATTTTCAACAAGAGTAGTCTAGCGTATCATCGGCTTTTCTGGAAGGAAAAATCTTTTCCACGGACTAGTTCTGGTCTACGGGCATAAGACCGGACATTGTGAGTTACAGGGGAATCTGCGCCCTGTTTTTCGATTAGTCTGGTTGCAACCTACCAAAATTCGGGTTCGGAGAAGTATACTTCATGAGGTCTATTTGAAATCATGCATAGCGATTAGCATAGCGATTAGCATAGCGATTAGCATAGCGATAGCCACTGTCTTCCAAGGACCTCACAGATATGACGATGGGGTACCAATACTTATTTTATTTTTATTTGTCAGCTTGGCCTCGGTACTTCTATTTCGGTAGCATGGCTGTTTAGATTTTTGATTGTCTGGTTGGCGCAAGCTCTCGTAGGATTTTTGATAGCATCAAGTTGATTGGCTTTCACTTTGGGGTTTCCCCTTCCGAAAAACCACAAATATCCAATAGCAAACCTCAATTGAGTTCGTTGCCTGAAGAGGGCGTCATGCATGCTGCAACACGCGACCTGCTTTGTGGCTGGGATGGTGGCAGGGTTTAACTCGATCAGATCTATGCCCACGTTTTGAGTCTGCAAGCCCGAACGGTATCGCGCATGGGTTCCAAACTTACACCTTGTGCCATAAGCACATTTGCGGGGAAAATAGCCTCTGCACTTTGCACAGGGATAACCTCGCATTACAGACACTGCACCTCAACAATAATCCTCCATGCACACACTGTACCTTTTTCATATGTCGGGATGAAGATCATCGTCCCAAAAAACACCACGAGCTTCATAGAGCTGGGTGTACGTATACACGTTAACCTCCATCTAATCTTGCAGTGTAGATGATCAGCCGTGACTTGTGGAGGCACCTTAATTCCGGACTCCGCAGCAAGCGAAGTCTAACTCCGGCTCCTCCGAACACCAGGCGACTCCCAACCCCACCGATCTTGACAAGGCCTAAGTGGGGTGTCCGATAACCGCATGCTAATCGCGACGTAGGTTGCCACACCTTACGTTTACCACAAGGGAGCAATTGACCAACAATATCAGAGCAGTGTGACGATTTCAGCCTGGAAAGCGACGTTGTGACGTATAATGCTTTAAACACCTTGCTGTTAAGTAACAATTCTGTTCGAGCTAGGGTACAGGCAGCTGATGGAGGTGCATATTGTATCGTTTGATAAACAAATTGAGAAATGATAGACAGCTCTGAAAGACAGGACATACTACTTAGAGAAGCATCAAGCGGTATGCGATGCCAATCCACATCATTAAAGACTAGGTAAAGCACTGTTATCGCCACGATTAACGCGTAAGAATTGGGATTACCTATATAGCTAGAGGTCTCTAGGTTACTGGTAATTTAGGCCATTCAGAGTGCTCAACTACCCATCGAGAGTGAGTCTGATAGCCAGATGGTAGATCACTAGATTCAATCAGAAATGCAATCTCAGCTCTATGAGAGCCTGGAGTTTACTCCCTATCTCCGGTAGCGATAGTCAAGCAACAAGAGCCGGCATTTCTATGATTGATTTCGAGTGGGCGTTCAAGTTCGGTTCGTGGTTCGCTATCAACATGCACTAGGAAGATTGCGCTGGACCTCTCACGTAAGCAATATTCCAACAACCAATTTAGCCTGCAGAATAAGTTATAGGAGGTAAATTAGCTTGTGCTTTTCGTTCTTTGGTTGTGAAACTAGATTGAAATCAATCATGAAGATGAATATCTCAGGGTAACTAGGTACTGCAGATCATGTGTTGAGTGGCTGGTGGTTACATAATACACAGCCCCAGCCTCAAAGCTCACACGCCAAGGGAATCTTTTTTTAGAATACCACAGAAAGTGTGACAGCACATCCAAGCGAAAATCGGGGACATAGCCATTTCGTCATCCCGTAACGTTTTTTTTCGGTATTCCAGTTGGCACCGCGGGTTTTTTGTGCTCCATCTGAAAGGGCAGTGCCGGAACAGGAGACTAAAATTTTCCGCCCTACACGTGTTCCGCTGTTTCTTGGTAATCTACTACCTTGGAAAATGTAAACATCAGATTTGCATTATGTTGGGAAACTTGTTATGATGCATAGCCTCGTAGAGTGATAATAGGCTCGTCATTCTAGGACTACGTATCTGGCTGGAGGAGTTTAGTTTGGTAGGAGTTTCGGATTTTATTCGGACTTTGTCAGACCTGCAATTACTACGCCATTACTACGCCATTACATAATACATGACTTCTGGGGGGTCACGTTACTAAGCCTAGCTTCGTACAGCGTCTTGGCATCGTGACCTCAAGCTTCCTGTAGTCAGCCTCTATTGGGCTAACATTAACCTCATTCCTGAGTTCTATCTACTGGTTGCAGTCTATCACCCCTCCAAGGAAAGCGTCCACAGATATAGTCTGGTTAGATACAGCTTTGATATCGCCCCTACGGCCTAATCCGCTACCCCCCGATATTGTTCCCACTGCGCTCGGCGTGATCACTACTCTATATCGAATTACCCCACTATAGCTCAAGTTCACCATGGCAGTGGGTACCGTAGGGGAGGCAAAGGAGCTGGCTAAGCACAGTCCAGGAAAAGCAGAACAAATGTTGAAGGAGATCATAGCTACGAAACTGGGGATGAGTGAGGAGGCAATGAGGGAGTATGAGTTGGCACTCATGGAGCTTGGTGGCTTGTATCGGGATCAGAGGTTGGTTGCAAGCCGTCCATGAACTTGTCCGAGGGATTCTCACTGATTTGATGAACTATAAGGAGGACCGATGAACTTGCACAACTGATAACAACAAGCCGGACTGTGATGTCTTCGTTTGCAAAGGCAAAGACGGCGAAGATAGGTATGTGGGCACAGTATATATACAGGGTGTTAGAGCCCCGCTAACAAGTACCAGTCCGACAATTGATCGACCTTTTCACAACTATTCCAGACACCCTCGATATCCAGATTGCTGTCACCAAGTCCTGTATCGAATGGGCTATTTCGGAGAAACGATCATTCCTTCGTCAAAACCTCGAGACTCGCCTTGTTGGACTCTACCTCCAGAAGCAATCCTACCAAGAAGCCCTACTTCTGATTAACAGTCTGTTGAAAGAGCTCAAGCGTTTGGATGATAAGATGATGTTGGTGGAAGTTCAACTGTTGGAGTCGCGCGTCTATCATGCTCTCCGAAATATACCCAAGTCACGTGCCTCTCTCACCTCCGCCCGTACCTCTGCCAACTCCGCATATTGCCCTCCATTAATGCAAGCTGGTCTTGATATGCAATCTGGAATACTACATGCTGAAGATAAAGACTACAAGACGGCTTTCTCTTACTTCATTGAAGCGTTGGAGGGTTTTTCGTCCCAGGATGAGACTGCGAAGGCTGTTGCAGCACTGAAGTACATGCTCTTATGTAAGATCATGCTGAACCTTACGGATGAGGTTACCCAGATCTTGAGCGGCAAGCTTGCGATGAAGTATGCTGGAAGGGACCTGGAAGCTATGAAGGCAGTTGCAAAGGCACATTCCAATAGGTCTCTGGCTCAGTTTGAGCAAGCCTTGTCCGACTTCAAAGCTGAGCTTGGGATGGACCCGTTCATCAGATCCCACTTCAACGCCCTATATGATACTTTGTTGGAGCAGAACTTGGTTCGAGTCATAGAGCCATTCAGTCGAGTGGAAATAGAGCATGTTGCGAAGCTTGTGGGGCTAGGTACACAGCAAGTAGAGGGAAAGCTAAGCCAGATGATTCTCGATAAAGTTTTCTCCGGGGTGTTGGACCAGGGGACTGGGTGTTTGATCGTCTTCGATGAAGTGGAGAAAGACAAGGCATATGATGCGGCGTTAGACACGATTGAGAAGCTATCTCAAGTGGTGGAAGTGCTTTACACAAACCAAGCTTCACTGTTGGAGTAGATGGATATAGTGGAGTGGGATTGACCGGCTGCCGGACGAATTGGATGACCTGTGCAAGCTACTTAGATTTAAGCTCACATCCAGAATTATCTTAGAATTAGCACCTGCAAAATTCTGTTGCATATATCTCGCTATGGCAATGTATTGCTGCATAGTAATAGTAATATTTGCATAAGCGCGTATGTACTTACAACATCAAGAAATGGGCTTAATGTTTCAACCCACGGTATGATGCCTTTTTAGCCCAGGGTCTGAAGTCGCCAAGAATCTTAGACCTTTCATCCCACACGAGCATCTGGATCCCCTATTTACACAGCCGCATTTGACTTTACGGAGGGCCTATTTTCTTGAGCAGATTTCTGTTGGAAGCTTACGATACGGCTATGGATCTTGGAGACCCCCACCACGATAGCTTCCGCGAGAAGCTACCCCGCGTGCTCCCTGCCGACCTGCCTAAGTCCTTGGACGACCGGATTTCGGTACCTCAACTTCATACCGAGCATGAGATTTACGATGCATGGCAATGTAAAAGCCCTGAGACCCGACCCCTGCAGCTAGTTGGCTTGAGTTATGCTTTATTGGATGTCAAGGAGATAGGAGTGAGAGGGTTGATAATACCTTGCTGAGTTGAGGCTGACCCGTTATGTGCAAGCTCCATAGCCGGACCGCAGTTCGTCACAGCACCTGTCCCAGCTAGACTGAATTTCAAAACGGATATACACGATTATACTGCCGACGATGCATTGAGGCTGGCGGAGTCAGATTCGAGGTTAGAGACGATGTTGGCGGCACAGGCGGCATTTAGGGATGATCTGAGCTTAGGCGAGAATGGGGATAAGGTCGTAGACGATAAAACAATGTCGGAGGAACAGAAGACAGAAGTTCTTCAGAAGGCGTTGAACATGGCTGCGAGTAATGGGGATGTGGATAAGGTGAAAAAGTTATTAGAGGGGAAGGCAAGGCCATATGTGGATGTGAATGGTCCGGATGAGGAGGGCACGTCACCATTAATATATGCAAGTTGTTTTGTAGGTTGATCGAACTCAGATGAATGGGAGCTTTGGGGATGTGGAGCTAATGTTGCGCGCGGGTGTAGGGGCATCAAGAGGTGGTAGCTACGTTACTGGATGCTGGGGCCGATCCAGACCAACAAGATAAGAACCGATGGAGCTCGCTTATGTGGGCTACGACAAACCGACATAAGGGGATAGCGAAGCTACTCCTAGATCGAGGCGCATCCCCGGAGATCAAGTCATCGACTGGAAGAACGGCCTTCGATTTTATAGCACCGAATAGTGAGATGTCGGACTATCTCTATGAGAGCGGCTATAAGATTGGTATTGGCACGGCTGGCGTCAATGATGACTTCTATGATACGGGGTTGGCGGAAGAGAGGTTCCAAGAGGAGATGGAGCAGAATGAGTTGAAACGGCGGATGATGATGGAGAGTGCCATAAACCTAGAAGTTGACCTTTCTAGTCTAGGTCTTGATGAACAGCCGGAGGTAAGGTGTATTAAACATCTGCTGGAGATATATCTGCTAATACGAAGGAACAGACACCAGAAGAAGAGGAGTTGGAGGGCGGTCAGGAATTCATTTGGGACAAATGCCTACCCGACCAGATGTTTGTTTTCCAGGAGCATGACTTGGACCGAATGCTGGATGTCATAATCACTAATATGCTCCCCCAACGTTCCCCATCTCAAAAACCAGTGCCAGCGAATGTACTATACCTAAGTGCACGGTATGCACACTATCATGCCAGTCCTGATTTATTATCCAGGTTACTGAACGCCGCTATGGACAAGATCAATGACGTGATTGAGCTACACCAGTGGGATATGACTATCTTGGCCTTTTGGCTATCCAATGCCACTCTGTTGCTCCACTATCTGAAAAAGGACACAGGGTTACAGGTGTCCACCGTCGATTTTCAGTTGCATATCTCGGAGTTGATTAACGAGATATTTATATTAATTCTACGGGATGCCGAGAGGAGGATGGATAAGGTGTTGGATAGCGCAATGTTGGACCACGAGACAATACCAGGATTCGAGGATGTGCATTTCCAAAATGAATGGAGGCTGTTTAAAAAGAAGAAATCGCCTGACCCGACCGCTGGGGGGAGAGCATTACGGCCGCCCTCACCCAAACAGAGAGCAAAGCCAAGTCCGAGGAATATAACCTCGCTTCTAAGCTCGACGCTGTTCGTGCTGGATTTATACGATATCCATTCAGTAATAACGGCGCAGGTGTTAGGGCAGCTCTTTTACTGGCTGGGAGCGGAGTTGTTTAACAGGATCATGTCGAACAGGAAATATCTTGCTCGGACAAAAGCCATGCAGATACGCCTGAATGTCTCGACGTTAGAGGATTGGGCAAGGACGAATAATCGCGAACCGGAGCACTATGAGAGTGGGTCTCTTACTACTACAGGAGAGTGTGTGGCGGACGCGGCAAGGAAGCACTTGGCTCCTGTGGTGCAGCTGCTGCAGTGGCTACAGTGCTTCTCGTCTTTAGGAGATGATTTCGAGGCGTTGAAGTCTACGCTACAGCAGCTCCCACGATTAACTCCTCAGCAACAGCTTCATGCGACGAAGAACTATCGTCCAGAGGTGGGGGAGAAGGGATTGACGAGGGAGAGTATGAAGTACCTTGTGGGGTTGAATATGGATCTACTCGAAAAACGGCAGCGGAGAATGTCAAGACCTATTCCGCCTAACAATGTATCACTACCTACTTCGTCCCCACAGAAAACCTCACAAGCACCAAAAAGCCCTGTTGAACCTCCTAATCTTGGGGAGGGCGATGAGGATGACGATCTCCCAGAGAACCTTCTCCTTGATCCCGCGCTCATGCTCCCATTCTCGTTGCCTACAAGTACGGATATGCTTGTTTCTTTTGGAGCGGGATTGGGTGGTGTGAATAGGGAGAGGGAAAGGAAGTATTGGCCGAGTGTGCCCCCGGAGTTTATGGATAAGTTGAACTTTGCGAGTAATGGACATGGGCATGGGAGACATCACTCCGTGAGCTCTTCGGTGGGTGGGTATGGGTATGCGGGGAGTATTGGGGGAGCGAGTGGGTTTGGAGGAGGATGGGGAGATTATGATTGAGCTGGTTTTGCCGCATTTCTATAATTGATATTGATTCTTTCAGTGCACATAGCGTGGGTTTCTTCATAGTTTTACTGCGATATGGTTGATTCACTTCATCCGTGGGTGACGGAGGATGTAGTGAATCAAGGTTGGTTGCGATGGATTATAAACATGCCCTAGGTAGATTGATTTGTTTCTTTTATCATGTCCCCTCTTTTTTTGGACCATTATTGCATGTTCCTGGGACTAACTTTTATGTGTATGGCGCATCTGGGTTTCTTCTTTTTTCACCTGCCTCTTTGTGCGTTTTATTCTATTGGGCAGTCGGAGGTTGATATTCTATAGTTACTGATAGTTTATTTATATTGAGATGGCTTTTTTTCTGATGTATTTTTTCTTGAATGTTTGTAAATGATACTTGTAATAGTGAGCGGAATTGATGTAGTTTATAGGTTCAGGGTAATGGATTGTGTTGCGAGGGTTGGTAGAATCACTCATTTGACCAATCTCCCTTAACTTTGATTTATTGCGCACGGCCATGAGGATATAATATTTATTGGCCCACTTCCAAGCCCCCAACTAGGCGGAGACCCACTGTGCTGACCTGCACCCACAGCAATTCCACAACGTTTTAGCTTCCCAGCTCCACTCAAATGAAGGCTGGAACTTTAAAACCGTTCAAACGACATGCTTGTGTAAGAACATACGACTGCACAACTCCAAATCAAACCCAAACAGAAAATAAGAAACAAGGAAAACAGGGAGGAAACTTTTGATGTGAGCTTTTCAATCCCCATCAAACGTCAATGTAGTCCTCTACAGCTACCTTTTCTCCAGTCACCGATATTCCATCCTCCACAGAATATATGAGCTCTCAGCATGTGAAACCACTTCCGGTATTTATGTATGCCACTGACGCTGTTTCGTACTTTTCTTCCAGCTTTTGCCGTAGTGCTCCACACACTCACACTCTAGGCCCATGCAAATCACATGTCGTACCCCCCTCCTGGTCCCTGCTATTACCACCACACTCGCTTGAAGGGGGTGAAGGTATTATATTCCTTGCTGCAGCCGCAATTACCACCGTATCAAGCTCTGGTTCTTCTGGCGAATAGGTGAATGGGGAAAAAACACTCCCAGTATGCTCCAAATTACTATCATCTTCATACATCCCTTGACCACGCCTGCGAATGTTCGGCCGTGACTCTGGTGGTGTAAGTAATGTACTATGTTCAGAGCCCCGATTATCTTCCATAGACATGATATCAGTTGCTATAGGTGCCGGGGTTGGTGGGTGGACCATAGTAGATAACCGAGAAGGATCGCTATATATTGACTTCAAAGAAAAAGGCTCCGAGGGACCCACAAACTCCGGGCAGGTCGATGTGACGTAGTATTCGGAAGGCATTTCACCTGGTGCAGCCCCACCTCGCAAAGATATACCTGTGGCTGGGGCTCTTGGAGAGGGTGTCTGAGAACCTGTACTGCCGGGGCCTGACACAATCGATCCACCTGAAGAGAGGAGCGGTATTGATGAGTCGGTGCCTCCATCAGATTGATACCCACTGCCATCGGTCATGCTAAATGATTCGGACATTGATCCATACCAAACATCTTCTGAGAGAGAAACGGGAATTCCATCGAGATGCTGGATGCTGGACAATTGCACCATGGCTCCGCTCGACAAGTCACACACTGCTCTTTCTTTTGGCCATCCCATGGAAGTCTCTAGATGAATAGGTGAGATGGCGTCTGGGCTTTCAGATTCCTCTGACAATGATTCATTGACATGGCGTGAGTCAATGCTGAGGCACTCAAAAGCACCATCGAGCTCATTATTATGAATATCGGACGCTGGATGTTTCTGAATTCGATCACAATCCTCCTCGTTTGCTAGCAGATTCTGCAGCTCCTTATGGATCCTAGAGGGTTTCTCGGGTACTTTCCGCTGCTCAGTTTTTAGTAAAGTCAAAGAGCTGAGTGACGTTTCGGTAGTATTCGCCTTCGAGGACCCCAAGTGGTCCATGGCAAGTGAGATATCGTCCCCTGTCAGACTGATGGTAGTTGGGTGTAATCGAAGCATGGTAACTAATGAATAGGAGCTACGTCGTATCGATCAGCTATTTCTGAGAGACACCAGGTAAAGTCAGTATAGCCCATGCCTGGGTGATGTGGACTTGTCTGAGGGAAATAACGGACATTTCTAACGCTTCCCCTGCCCTGCAGCACCAGGGGCCTGCGATAGAAGATATCGATCCGAGGAAGTGAACTATGAAGAGCTGCGGGCCTTTTGCGGGCATCAACGAGCCTGTGATACCTTGAAAGCTGTGGGGAATACTTAGTATGGTGGGCAAACAAAATTAATCTAACTTAGAAGTTATAAATTATCGATATACTTCCAAATTGGGAAGTCTTGTTTTGTGGTTACCGTATAGATAGATAACTGGGTGCTATACCTTGTACCAGTATAAACTTTGTTGTGCAACCAAACCCACCATAGTTGGGTAGCCCTGAGTACCATCATTACGCACATCGGGATGCTTCAGAAGCCAGGATATTTATATAAGGTATACGTACCATGTATAATTACATTCATCGGTCGTATACATGTTACCTACATGTATGACCATACTATCATTGCACGTCCGCCTCACGGCAAATGCTGCCTTATACTCTTTTCTGTTTAATACCTCATGTTAGGATCCCTATTTGAATTAGGAACCCCAGAAATAGTGAACCCACATGATAAAGAAACTGAGGAAGAAACTGAGGAAGAAATAGTATGGATTGATGATGATCCATTTACCACAAAACCTCAAGACCAAACATAACCATACTCCTTTATTAAGTACCCTATTTGTGCTGAAATAATGACCATGCTGCCATAAAAAGATTAAGTTTGATACATGATATTATAATTATAATTACCGCCATGCTTGTCTGGTTGCCGTACATGCTGCGTATACGTATACTGTACATAATGTAGCATGTCTACCAGCAGTTTTGATCTATATATATAACCTCAGGGCCACTATCCTTGGACTAAGCCGTTGAGTAGCGGTCTCGGGCTGGCTTGTGCGTCCGCTCGGGTGCCTCCACCCCTACGATCGCCAATGTATTGCTGTGATGGGCGTTAGAAGCTATGGTATAAACCTACTAAGTAGCTCGTGCAAAAAGGTCAACAAAAAGGTGCACGAAAATGAACCGGTAATGTTAGACTTTAACCTCTGGCCTGTGAGAGCTCTAGATCTCATTTTTCGAAGGCAAGCTCGTTCATTTCCTGTCGGTATTTACTTTTAAGTTGGCATTATATCTGTCCCTGCACATCTTGTCTGCAAGCTGTTTACTTTGGTGAGTTCAAGTGTACATGTGTCACCGCTCTTCTCTCGATTAGCTAGCATCGCAACGTCCTCAATCTCAACGTTAGGCTCTGCAGCAAGGATACTCACCGCACATCAACCGTCTCCGCTCCAAAGTAGCTCATCTCAATCCCTGCCCACGGCTCGAGAGAATTGCATATCGGCTTTCTTGGCCATCTTCGTCGAAGTAGCAACACGACGGTTGGAGTGGGTCTGAAAGCCGTTGTTCTTTTCATCCCGACAAAGAAGTCGGGGTTGCTTTGGAAAAAGCTAGACGGACGCGACTGTCGGCTCTACTAGGCTGGGGAAGAGCCAGTCGGGCTGGCTACACCTTAGTATAGTGTCTGCTGAGTGCTTTGCTGGAGGAGATATACATCCTGGGACCTGGGGAAGTCTCCTTATTCCGAGATCTTCATCTTAACTGTGATCATCACCACCCTCGTTCGCTGTCCACGCACCGAATTCTCGACAGGCATTCCTGCCGTTCGACCCCCCTCTCCCGCCACTACATCGCACATTCATCGAACTGTGTTTCACCCGATCATTATCAATCTACGACGGAGAGCGCAGGCAATAAGGAGGGGCCCCGATTAGGCTAATAGCTTGCTTCGGACCGTTTCGCCCAGCAGCTACAGTACGTGGGAACTCCCGCTGCGCCTGGATATTCGATATTAAGGGTCCTTATTTGCTCGAGTCCTGAGCCTCAATTTGGAGTAGCAAGGGCCAAGCTCACTTTGAGGTGAGTAGATCAAAAGCCACATCGCTGTCGCACCCCTCCCCCCTGCAGCAAGTAGCTCACGTTGAATGGTACAATATAGAGACCACCCGACCGTTGACGAAGAAAGAAGAGGTGGAGAGCAGCAGCAGCCATGGAAGGAGATCTCAATCTTGCACAGATGCTCGGTGGCCTCCGGATAGCGAATAACGTTGATACACCACCGGCATCTCCGGGGCTACCCCCTCCAGAGCACTTCTCGATAGGAACTAACCCACAAGGACCCGAGAATTCACTACAAAAACACCAGAATACTTGGAGGGGCGACCATACTACCTATGACGAGCACACTGCGTCCGCGACTTCATCGCGAGGGGTACCAACACAGTCAAGTAACAACGAATACCCTTCATACCCTCCCCCAAACAACTATCTACCCGCCATGTCCTCTCGCCCCTCTTCAACTTATGGACCGTACGGTGGAGGTGCTTCACAGCCAATAAGCCCACTTTCTGTACCTGGTGCACCAACATACCCTGATTACATTCGCGTGTCTCGTGATCCCTCGAGGCAGCCACTTCCTAGTCAACCACTTGGTCATCGACACTCAACAAGAGAGCGTTCAGACACAGACAGGGCGTACCGGCAGTCGTCTATAAAGGGACCAATGGCCCCACGAGGGCCCAATAGAGGGATGGTTCCTGGCAACAGCACCCCGTACGTAGAGAACGGACCATTGCCTAGTAGCGAGGAGTGGAAAGAACAGGGTGCTGCGGTAGTAGTTAGGAAAGAAGTTGATAGGAATGGCGCCCCAACAACGCGAGTGGTCAAAAAGGGTGTGAAGGACTTCAATTTTGGCAGGACATTAGGGGAGGGAAGCTATAGCACTGTACGTGCTATATATGCCCCCGGAATGACCTATATCACCTAACTTGGTTTACAGGTATTGGCTGCAACGGATAGAACTACACTCAAGGAATATGCCATTAAGGTTCTGGATAAGCGACATATTATCAAGGAGAAAAAGGTCAAATATGTGAATATCGAGAAAGACACTCTGAATATATTGGGCGATCACCCAGGCATAGTAAGGTTGTATTATACGTTTCAGGATGAGAGAAGTCTATATTTTGTACTCGATTTGGCTACCGGTGGAGAGTTGTTGGGTTTTCTAAAAAGAGTACGTTTACTATATCTCGAGGCTCAATTGATAGAGTGCTAACTGGCAGTATAGTTGTCTACATTTGATGAGGAGTGCACAAGATTCTATGGGGCACAAATACTAGACGCAGTTGCCTATATGCATTCGAGAGGTGTGATACATCGAGATCTGAAACCAGAAAATGTGCTGTTGGACGACAAGATGCATATCAAAATAACAGACTTTGGAACTGCAAAAATACTCGCGCCACCGAAGCCCCCTCCAGGCGATGGATCCGATTACTATCAAGGAGATCCAATGGGGGGAATTGATGATACACGGGCAAACTCATTCGTTGGGACTGCAGAATACGTCTCCCCCGAGCTATTAACCGATAAAGCAGCTTGCAAAGCGTCAGACTTATGGGCTTTTGGTTGTATAATATTCCAACTATTGTCCGGTCGACCGCCCTTCAAAGCAGCAAACGAATACCAGACATTCCAGAAGATTGTTCATCTGGAGTATGAATTCCCCAAAGGCTTCCCACCGGTTGCTAGAGATTTGGTAGAGAGATTACTGGTCCTGGATCCAACAAAACGTCTAACCATAGATCACATTAAGAGCCACAAGTTCTTCGAAGGCATAGAATGGGGAAGGAAGCTGTGGCAACAGAAAGCACCGAGGTTAAAACCTTACGTTCCACCCCCTGCGGAGCCCAAAATAATTTCGCTGAATGGGCCTGATACCTTTCGAAATGGAATAAACGGTTCATCAGGGTCCGTTGGTAGGCCATCTGTGCCACGGGTCATCACCGAATTACCACCGCCCAGTCAGTTAGATATTGAGTGGTCGCCAGTGCTTACCAAAACGAGTGAACGGATACTGAAGCTGGGTAATTGCATAGTCACATCTGCACCTGCACCTTTATCACCGGATGGGAAGGGGGGAATAAATGGTCACAGTGGAACAGATACCCCAAAGAAGTTTTCCAGGTTCTTCACAGGTGGTGGGCCGAAACGAAGACAGAGATTAGTGATGGTTACCACGAGTGCAAGGATAATCATTGCTGCAGCAGGCGGTGATGAGAAAAAGGTGAAAACGGAAATAAACCTACTAGGGTTGGGTGTAGTTATCCGGCAAGTAGGGGGTGGTTCCACGAACAATGCTTGGGCCATTGACACAGTATGTCCTGCCAAATCCTCATTTTTGCTACATTGGACTGACGGAACATGTGTGGCATTTAGCGAGATAAATCGTACACATTTGAGGATCCCAAAAACTCTGCTAGTGATTGGCTAGAGTGTTGCGAACGCGCCAAAGAGATAGCACAAGCGAACAATTTCAATGGAGACGAATACAATGGGAGCACTCTATCAAGTCCATCATCAACTCTAGGCGGTATCGAGGCAAGTAATGGGCATCATCACCCCTACGGCCACGATGCTGATAGAGACAGCGTGCATGGCGGGAAGAACAGTGATAAGAATTCTGACAAGCACAAGAGATCCTCTAAGCGGAGTTCTAGGGGGTTCGCAGCCGTGTTCTGACTTGTGCGGATGGGGGGAAAGGGGAAGTGTAAGGGGAAGGGGAAGTGGAAGGGGAAAGATGGGAGGGCAGAGTTCGTGGAGCGCAACAGCATAAGAAGTGCTAGTAACTTCTGAAGGCGTGGTTGGCTCTCGTGGGGGATGAACCATCATTGTGGTGGAGGTCATTCATGTCCTGATTCTTCATATTTTCTTTCTTTCTGCATGGGATTGGTATGATATTAGTGTGTTGTTTACCTAGGTGGTATAGGGTTTAAAGCAGCAGCAGGTCCGGCCGCAGAACAGGGCGGCTTGGTATTGTATATGAGACGCATAGGAAATTTTGATGGCGGCTTTTCCGTGGGTTACCCATCTCTGCCTATTCGTTGCGATGATCTTTTCTTACCTGTGTCGCTTTTCTTCTCTCATGCATGATCGTTGCCCTGCATTTCTTCCCTTTCGCCTCCCTTTGCATTTCCTTTAGTTCGTCAGCTTGGTTTTTGGGCGTCTCCTTAATTTTACTTAACTTATAGCTTTCCGAGTTTCTGTCTTCTGTAAGTACGCTGTTTGGTTGTATTTTTCTCTTCCTGTTTTGTTACCAACTTTACTCACCAAGTTATATTTTATTCGTCACACATTAGTGTATTAACGCTTTCAAATTTTCCTGTCGTTTGTAGTCATTCAAGTTTATGAGTTGCTATTGGTTTGGGTGGTTTGGGCTGAAAGAAGATAGATTTTTCGAGTTGTGCTTGACTCGTTTGACGATGGTATTGTCCTGTCATAGCTTATCGTCAGTACTTGTCACCCACCCATAGGGTGGTGCTTCGTGTCTCAGTGATTTGTGGTATGGAGATATACCTACAGGTAGTTGTATACACTCGACTCTCGTCACTCTTGACACTCCTTACCTTATCTTCTCATATCACTGTCTATACATATATACATGCATACATACATCAGTGCCTGGAGGAAAGTTCCGCGCACTCCTGTTTATGCAGAGGCCGGCACCCAGTGAAACATGAATGACATGTAAGTATCACATTGAGTTGACCGCTAACCAGATTGAGCACAACAATGGACATATTTATCTCGTACCTATTTACATACATTGCCAGACTATATCTATGTATAAGATAGAAAGTCCATCGTATTTGGTGTGTTCTCATGTGCCAATCCTGTCTTCATGGAAGGTAACTCTCCTATACACAATTCTTATCGTTCTAATTTGGGAGGTATCCAGATCTTTGAGTGCTACCTCAAGCCTAACAAGATTTTGCATCAAAGTTCCCTAGCCTTGCTTCCTTTCTCGGTGGACTACTAGCTGTTAAGAAGAGAATAGCGGAATGATTGGAAGAAACATGGAAAGAGATTCCTACTAGGCTCTCTTACCAGATCTACGCCTTGATGGGTTGCTGCAGTTATTAAAGCCGAGAGACGGTACACTAAATAATTCAACTAGGCTACCAAATATTAATGAGCTTTCTATCTGCCTAGATATAGTCTGGTGATGTATGTAAATAGGTACGAGACTATGTAAATACCTCCATTCAATCTGGTTAGCGGTCAACTCATTGTGATACATACCTGTCATTCATGTTTCACTGGGTGCCGCATAAAAAGGAGTGCGCGGACAGGCACTATACATACATACAGTGCCATTCAGAAAGTATCCGGGATGTATAAACGAGGGCGTGCTGAATGCAGGCCAAGCTTCGCTATTCTGCATATTGAGGCGTGTTCTGTCCAACCAAATTCCTCAGACTATGTAATCCGCTGCGGGAAGGACTTTGTGTAAGCCAACCACAAAGTTATCGTAGTGTAATAAATCTACAATCAGCCGGCTATCTTCAGAATAGTCTGCATGCATCCTGCACCTTTTTTATGCATCCCAGATACTTTCTGAATGGCACTGTACATATACATACATACATACATACATTCATACATACATACATACATACATACATACATACATACATACATACATATATATTGGTTTCTATATTTACCATAAAGGTACCCAGTTATAGCTTTTACCCGTCTTATCCAGTTATTACTCAGTATGTGCATAGTCGTATCCATGTCACGGGACCTGATAGACACAGCACGCGTTTATGTAAGCTAGCCTAAATAAACTCCGTCTCGTTGTCTCGGCAAGTCATACTGTATATGCCTCGGCTTTCTGCATATATTTACAAGAATGATCTCCAATATCGACCTCTTCGTACTTAGGCACTGGAGTGAAGAAGCTCCAGATTGATTTTTTTTTGATTGCATTACACATATACCCCAGCATACACTATCATTGCGTCTGAAGCCTCAGCTTGATATTTCCGCTATACTCAAAATACCCTACGTGATAAAACACAAAACTAGATACCCACCATGCCAACAGACCTCGAACTCGCCCGGGCATCCTGCCAGCTAGACATCAAATCCATCCACGACCTCCTCCTCCTTCCCTCCCGGCAACTCCTCCGCAACAAAATCCGAAACATCCTCGAAAAAGAGCCCCTATGGGACCTAACAACCCGCCCACATCTCAACCAAGCACAGTCCCTCCTGCGCTCCCTCCGTCTCTGCCACCGCCTCCTCCAGCTCCGTAGGCTGCATAACTGGTCCCAGGAAGAGTACCGAGAAGCTATCCTCCTCAGCGACGATAGCATTCCTACGACCCTCCATGAATCTGCATTCATAAGTATGATTTACTCTCAAGGGACGGACGAGCAGCGGGAAAAGTGGCTGCCTAGATGCCAGAGATTAGAGTTCGTGGGGTGTTATGCGCAGACGGAGCTTGCGCATGGAAGTAATGTACAGGGATTGATGACTACGGCAACATATGATTATGAGGATGGGAGGGATGAGTTTATCATTGACTCTGGTGGGATCGAGGGTGCGAAATGGTGGATTGGGGGGGCGGGGGTGTTGGCCAATTTTGCTTTAGTGCAGGCTATACTCAAGGTTCCCCGCCGAGATGGGGGGTTGGAAAGTCTAGGTCCGCATCTCTTCCTCGTCCCCATCCGCTCTCTCACAAAACACCTCCCCCTCCCAGGAGTTACAGTCGGAGATATAGGTCCCAAGGCTTATGGGGGTTTTGCATGCATGGATAACGCATACATTAAGTTCGACAATGTCCGAGTCCCAAGAGCGAATATGCTCATGCGCTTCGCAGGGCTCGCTCGCGGGGGGGAATACACAAAAGCAAAGCATGACAAAATAAGCTACGCGTCCATGGTAACCCTACGGGCTGGGATGCCCGAGAATATGGGCTGGCTGCTTGGAAAAGCTGTGACTACGGCTATACGATACTGCGTTGTTCGGAGGCAATTTACCTCCCCAGGGGAGCAAGGGGGAAGGGAGATCCAGGTGATTCATTATGCGAGTGTGAAGCACCGGGTATTTCCCCTCCTAGCTCAGTCGTATGCATTTATTCTCTGTGGGAGGGAGTTCTGGAACCAGTATATACAGATGCAAGAAGCACTTGTTTCCCACGGAGATACGTCCATGTTACCGGAGATCCATAGCCTGAGTTCTTCGTTGAAAGTTGCGACTACGAACGATGCAGTGAAGGGCATGGAGGTTGCGAGGAGGGCTATGGGCGGTCATGGGTTTAGCTGGATGAGTGGGGTGGGTATATGGTGGGCAAATTCAACCCCGGGTCAGACATATGAAGGGGATAATTATGTGATTGCGCAGCAGACTGCTCGAGGCCTACTAAAACACCTTCAGAGATTACATACAGCGAAGGCCACTGGCAAAGAATACGAGTTACCTGCGAGTTCGGGGTATCTCAAGCTCGTAGGAGTAAAACCTACCCCGATAGCCACAACCCATGATAAGGGGGATTTAAAGGCCGCAAGAAGCCTTTGGCTGAACCCAACTATCCTCCTCTCCCTCCTCTCCTCCCGCGCGGCATACCTCCTTGGACAGCTCGCCCTAGCAATCTCTACTTTTCCGCAGAAGCCATGGACGGATCACTCCTTCGCTACCTTCGCCCTCTGTCGCGCCCACGCAGAGCTCTACCTCGCATCTACATTCCTCTCTGTCTCAAGTTCTCGCCCTGATATACCCCCCGCAGTGTACACCCTCGCACTCATATATTCCCTCCACACAATCACATCTTCCCTCTCTGACCTCCTCGAGTCAGAGACCCTCACCCCTCATAATGCGCGGGAACTTAGATACGTTCATGGCTGGATGCTTATGGAGGGATTGAGTATAGGTGATGTAGTCGGTTTGACTGATGCATTCGGGTTTCGAGATTGGGAGGTGGGCGTGCTGGGCGGGAAAGAGGGGAGAGTGTATGAGCGAATGTGGGAGGAGGTACAATGGAGGGAAGGGAAAGAGGGGAGGGGGAAGAGGGAGAAGATAGCGGAGTTTGAGGGTGGGCAAGGGGATGCTTGGGAGAGGGTGAGAGAGGAGGCAAGAAGGGTGTTGGGATTTTGGAAGGAGGGCGAGGAGGGACGGAATGTGGGGGTGAGGAAGAGGGAAGCAAAGCTGTGATGTATGTATTGCGGGATAGGAACTGGTGGAGAGAAATATACCCCATTGGAACAAAATTGAGGTTGGGCTGGGGAGAAGATACATAACCGCGCTACACAACTTGTGCCAACCAGACTACATCACAGACTTATATGTATCAATATTTTGATTTTGGGTAATGCCCAATACCAGAGCCGAGCCCAGGACAACCAACATCGATCACCCAGCTCTCACCCCCCAGCTCTCACCCGAGACCCCACGCCTGCCAGAGATGCTGTTCGACAGCGCATATGCCTTTACATGCCTGCGCCATTTCTTATACTCTTCCGTATTATTCGCCCCCCCACTCAAGCTGGGTTTTGCCTGCGATGTTGCCTGTTCCTCCCCTTGGCATTTTCCTGACTTAATGCCCTTACTACATCCGTGGCGTGGGG